>Ga0364866_10076_pt1 | contig 66387 bp, 48 predicted proteins | sample ExccelAu500001D3_3_FD_206913 | JGI IMG/M metagenome (GOLD analysis project Ga0364866, IMG submission 206913) | Enriched cells from Trout Bog Lake Hypolimnion, Wisconsin, USA - BchlTB.Aug13.5000.01.D3 | ecosystem: Environmental > Aquatic > Freshwater > Lake > Hypolimnion/Profundal zone | place...
ATCCTGGTAGCAAAGGATACGAGGTAATAAAATATTGCTCCATAGGAGCAATATCCTGGTAACAAAGGATACGAGGTAATAAAATATTGCTCCATAGGAGCAATATCCTGGTAGCAAAGGATACGAGGTAATAAAATATTGCTCCATAGGAGCAAAATCCTGGTAGCAAAGGATACGAGGTAATAAAATTTTGCTCCATAGGAGCAATATCCTGGTAACAAAGGATACGAGGTAATAAAATATTGCTCCATAGGAGCAATATCCTGGTAGCAAAGGATACGAGGTAATAAAATATTGCTCCATAGGAGCAATATCCTGGTAGCAAAGGATACGAGGTAATAAAATTTTGCTCCATAGGAGCAATACTGGTTGATTTTATTGAAAAAAATCAAATAAATACCTGCTATCAAAATCAACCTCCATTTTTTTCAAAATATTCAAATATTCATTTCTGAATGTTTGCTTACTATGATGCTTCTCTTGATTCAGAATATATTGGATTACCTGGCTTCTATCAGACCTACTGTGAGCAAAGATTCCATAACCTTCCTGCCATTGAAACTTTGTCTTTAAAAACTTTTTTTCATTGATAAAATTTGACGATTCGGTTTTTACCACTTTGACGAATTCAGGAATATACAATGTAGGTGACATACCAAAAAATATATGAATATGATCAGAAACACCATTTATTGCTAATGATTTTTGCCTTTTTCCAGCAATGATTCCAAAGACATACTTGTATAGCGTATCACGGAATTCAGGAAGAATCATAGCTTCACGGTTTCTGACCGCAAACACTAAATGCATATCAATTTGACTATAGGTATTTGCCATATTTTTTTTCTTTATCGGGTTTGATTATAAAAGGTGATACATTTTGTCGATATTTTTTAATAAGGATACTTCTCCTACGAATTGGCGTAATCTCATGACCTTACTCGCCAATTCGCTAACTCATCACTCGCCAGTTTGTATTATCTTTGCTCCAATGAATCCCCTCAAACGACTTGCCGGCCAGACTGCAATTTATGGGATCCCCACAATCCTGGGAAGATTTCTGCAATACCTGCTTGTTATTTTGCTTACCCGGATCTTCACCCGCAGTGAATATGGTGTTATTAGTGTATTTTATTCCTATGCCTCATTCCTTATGGTCGTTCTCACCTACGGGATGGAAACGACCTTTTTCCGTTTCAGTGAAATGGAAGAAAGAAAAGACCGGGTATTCAGCACCGCAATGTTGTCGGTTGGGTTGACCTCTATTGCATTTCTCTTTCTTTCAAATGTCTTTGCCGGAAATCTGGCAAACTGGATGGAATATCCTTTTCATCCTGAATATGTGATCTGGTTTGCCTGGATCCTTGGATTGGATGCTCTTTCGTCAATTCCTTTTGCCCGGCTCAGAGCACAGAATAAAGCCAAAAGGTTTGCTGCCATTAAGTTCATCAACATCCTCACCAATATTGGCCTTACCTTATTTTTCCTGATCCTTTGTCCATATCTCATCAGGCATTTCCCTGGAACATTGAAAGACAACTGGTTATTCAGCATTATCTATAGGAGCGACTTGACAATAGAGTACGTTTTCATTGCTAACCTGCTGGCTAGCATCCTCACTTTCATTCTGCTGCTGCCTCAGGTAATGGGGATGAAATTTGAATTTCACAAGACCCTCTGGAAGAAAATGCTGCTTTATACATGGCCACTGCTTTTTGCCGGTATGGCTGGAATTGTAAATGAAACATTCGACCGTCTTCTGCTAAGGTACCTTTTACCCCATAATATTTCTGAAGCACAGGTTGGAATATACAGCGCCTGTTACAAGATCTCCATCCTGATGACATTATTTGTTCAGGCATATCGTTTTGCTGCCGAACCTTTCTTCTTTGCCCAGGCCAAAGAGAAGGATGCAAAACTCGTCTATGCCAGGATCATGGATTTTTTCATCCTTACCGTGTCGTTTATTTTTCTCTTTACGATGCTTTATCTTGACGATGGGTTCATCAAACTTATAGGGATCAGATTCAGGGTGGGGAAAAATGTCATTCCGATCCTGCTGTTGGCAAATCTTTTTCTTGGTGTTTATTACAATCTCTCCATCTGGTACAAACTTACATCAAAGACCATCTGGGGTGCATGGCTCTCTGTGATAGGTGCCATCATCACACTGGTCCTGAATTTCTGGTGGATCCCGCTGAGTCCCGATCACCTGATTCACGGCTATATAGGATCAGCCTGGGCAACGCTTATCTGCTATGGAACGATGATGATACTTTCATACCTGATCGGCCAGAAATATTTCCTGGTACATTATAACCTGAAGAAGTTTTTCGGGTATCTTGGATTTTCTATCCTTCTTTATGTCATCAGCGTTCTGATTCCCATTGAAACAACCCTCCTCCGCATAGCATTCCATACCCTTCTGCTCCTAATTTTTACCGCAGTGGCATGGTATTTAGAAAAACCAAAAAGAAGTAAAATCGTTTCATAATATCCTCTGTCCACCGTCCTCTGTCTTCCGCCATCCGCCCTCCGCCCTCCGTCCTCCGTCTTCTGTTCTCCGTCTTCTGTTCTCCGACTCAATATTTTTATTACTTTTGCGTTTCTGTTCACAACTATGAAGATCAGGATTGTAAACCATTCCAGGCATTCTTTGCCTTCTTATGAAACCATCGCTTCAGCAGGCATGGATCTCCGTGCAAACCTGGCTGAGGATGTTCTCTTGAAACCCTTAGGCAGAGCGTTGATTCCTACTGGTTTGTTTATTGAACTGCCGATTGGTTGCGAAGCTCAGGTACGACCGAGAAGTGGTTTGGCGATCAAGAAAGGAATTACAGTCCTGAATACACCTGGAACCATAGATGCCGATTACCGTGGGGAAGTGATGGTGATCCTGGTCAACCTTTCTTCAGAAGATTACAAGGTTCAAAACGGTGACCGGATTGCTCAGATGATCATTTCAAAGCATGAAAAGGCTGAATGGGAAGAGGTTGGTGATTTGAATGAAACAGACAGGGGAGCAGGAGGATTCGGTCATACAGGGATTAATTAATTACGAATTAGGAATTGCGAATGAAAAAAAGATTCATAATATTGGTTGGGGCTTTGTTGATGGTTTGCTTTTTGCTGCCTTCTAATGCATCGACCAGCCATAAGGAGAAGAAAAAACATAAAACGGATCAGTCAAGCCAACAAAAGGTAGCTTCAAATATTTCGATGCTGATTGATGCAAAGAAAAACCAGATCACGGGTAATGTGGAAAAGGCTGAAGAACTTTTCAGACAATATATCGATAAGTACCCGGATGATGCCACAGCCTACTTTGAATTGTCACGGATCCTTGCTAACAAAAAGGAAGTGCATGAAGCAGTTGAGTTTGCCGGAACGGCTGCAAAACTTGACCCTTCCAATATTTGGTACCAGCTTTTTTATGCCGAAGTGCTTCAAATCGATGGCAAAGTTAAAGACGCAATAGCCATCTATGAAAAGATAACAGAAAAAAATCCAGATAATCTTGATTATTATTACCAGTTAGCAGCCCTTTATTTGTCAACCGGGAAATATCAGGATGCTGTGAGGATTTACAATGAAATAGAGAGTAAGGCCGGTATTTCTGAAGAGATCAGCATCCAAAAGCAAAAGATTTATTTGGCACTGAATGATCTTCCGAAAGCACAACACGAATTGGAAGTCCTGGTTGCTGCTCACCCCGATGATATCCATTATCTATCGATCCTGGCAGAATTTTATATGAACAACAAGATGCCAGATAAAGGCCTTGAAACCTATCGGAAGATTCAACAAGCTGACCCTGGTAATCCTTATGTGCACATGTCGATGGCTGATTACTACCGTAAGAACGGAGAAAAAGAAAAAGCTTTTGAAGAACTCAAACAGGGGTTCGCAAATCCCAATCTTGACATCGACACGAAAGTTAACATTCTCCTTTCCTTTTTTAATATCAATCAGTTGCCTGACGATTCCAAATCAATGGTTTTTGAACTTGCACGGATCCTTACAACTGTTCATCCCAACGATCCAAAATCACATTCGATCTTTGGAGATTTTCTTGTTCAGGAGAAAAAAAATGTAGAGGCAAGAGATGAATACTTGCGGGTCATAACGCTTGATAGTAGCAAATTTGTCGTTTGGGAAGAAATTTTACGTCTTGACCTGGTTCTTGAGAAATACGACCACCTCGTCGAATACAGTAACCGTGCCATCGAATTGTTCCCAGATCAACCAATTCCCTTCTTTTTTGCCGGTATCGCAAATTTTGAACTTAAAAAATACGAAGATGCAATTAAAGAATTCAACCGTGGGTTGAAATTGGTTGCTAATAATGATGAATTGCTTTCTGAATTTTACATGTACCTGGGAGACACTTACCATTCTTTAAAGGACACAGCAGAATCAGATAAGGCCTATGAGAAGTCACTTTCCATCAAGAGCGACAATGCCTATGTTCTGAATAATTATGCCTATTACCTGTCTCTTCGTAACCATGACCTCAGCAAGGCAGAAACCATGTCGAAAAAAGCCGTCACCCTTGAACCAAAGAATTCTTCATTTCAGGATACTTACGGATGGGTATTGTTTAAACTTCAACGGTACGATGATGCTAAGACCTGGGTCGGCAAAGCCCTCGAAGATAAAGATTCAGTTAGCGCTGAAGTCATGGAACATTACGGAGATATTCTTTTCAAACTGGGTGATACCAGTCAGGCGCTTGAATACTGGCAAAAAGCGAAAGCAAAAGGCCCCGGATCAGCTCTTCTCGAAAAAAAAATAACCGAAAAGAAACTTCTTGAATAATAAGAATTTCTTCTACTTTTACTACACGATCTCTTTAAACATGAGTAAAACCAAATCTACTTTTTTCATTTTTTCTTTTTCATTCCTTTTTTTGCTGATCTTATTGGCTTCCTGTAGTACCCAGCGAAAGATCATAAAAGCCCCGATCAAAGAAGAAGGTGCTGATTATCTTTTCAGAAAGTTGAAGGAACACGAACTTCAATATAACTGGTTCACGGCAAAATTTTCAGCAGAGTATGCCAATAAAGGACAAACGACATCCTTTAATGGGCAAATCCGCATAAGGAAAGACAGTGTTATCTGGCTTTCATTTTCACCTGCTTTGGGGATCGAAGTCTTTAGGATGATGTTGACACAGGATTCTGTAAAATTCATCAACCGGATGAATAGCACCTTTTTTGTCGGGGATTATAATTTTGTGAACAAATACCTGAATACAAATATCGACTTCGATCTTCTTCAATCATTTCTGACTGGAAATGACCTTTCTTTTTATGAGAATGAGAAATTCAGGGCAGGAATTGAGACTGGATCTTATAAACTGGTGACTGCCAATCGCATGAAATTAAAAAAGTTTGTCAGGAACAGCCAGGAAAATTTGAGGGTACTTATCCAGACCATATTGATTGATCCGGAAAGTTTTAAGATCACACATGCTGTTGTAAAAGAGATCAGGGAACCAAATAACCAACTCGAAGCAGCATATTCAGCATTTGAGAAGGTTGATAACCAACTTTTTCCCAAAGATATGTCATTTAATATCTCTGCAGATAATAACCTTTCTGTAACTGTCAGCTTCAACAAGATCATCGTAAACACAGTTCAATTGTTTCCTTTTAAGATTCCGCAGAGCTATCATCTGGTAAATTGAGCTTGATTATTATAGACAACCTATGATGAAGTTTTGTCATACTTTCCGGCAGATATTTTCAGTCTTCATCATGATCATTATTACTATAGTCATCTTTCCGCTTTTATCTGTTTCCCAGGAATCAAAAGAAAAACTTCAGAAGACGAAAAGCCAGTTGGAAGAAGAAATCCGGTACACTACGAAGCTATTGGAACAGACACATCAAACAAAACAAAATTCCCTCAATAGGGTCAACCTGCTGAACAGGCAAATCGAAAAACGGCAATCATTGATCAGCGAGATCTCCGGTGAAGTTGATCAGATCCAGGCACAATTAGACCTTCAGCACAAACATATCTCTTCGCTTTCAGAGGAGTTAAAAAGAATGAAAGCCGAATATGCCAAGATGATATACTACGCCTATAAAAACCTGAATGCCTACAATCGGTTACTTTTTATCTTTTCGGCTGAGGATTTTAATCAGGCTTACCGGAGGCTACTCTATTATCAGCAATATAGTGCCTATAGAAGAACGCAGGCAGAATTGATCCGTGATGCACAGATGAACATTGACAGAAAACAAAAAGAGCTTGAGGAAACGAGGCAGCAGAAACTGAACGTGGCACGTTCAGAAGAAGAGGAAAAAGGTCAATTGACGGAGGAAATGAAAGAAAAAGATAAAGCAGTTCAGCAACTGAGTCTAAAGGAAAAGGAGTTGGAATCATCGTTACGGGAAAAACAAAAAGCTGCTCAAAAACTTGAAGAAGAGATCGAAAAGCTCATTGCTGCTGAGATCAAGGCTGCTGCCGAAAGAGCAAGAAAAACAGATAACAGGGATACGAAAACTAAAATGAAGTCAGTAAGCACAGAAATCATGCTTACCAATGATGAACAGATTTTATCAAGTTCATTTGCTTCTAATAAAGGGAAATTACCCTGGCCGTCAGAACGTGGCGTGATTACAGGAAAATACGGCGAGCATCCTCATCCGGTATTGAAATATGTGAAAGTCAAAAACAACGGGGTCGATATTTCCACTGAGAAAGGTGCCTCGGTAAGAACGGTTTTCAGCGGTAAAGTCAGCAGGGTGATGTCGTTTCCAAACCTTAACAAGGTAGTGATCATCCGGCATGGAGAATACCTCACGGTTTATTCCAATCTTGATGAGGTGAATGTGAAAGATGGACAGACAGTTACAACAAAACAAGTAATAGGGAAAGTACATACCAATCCTGAAGACGCAAAGACGGATCTTCATTTTGAAATATGGCTTGGGAAAACGACTCAGGATCCGCAGGAATGGCTTTCAGGTGCTAATTAAATAATTATTTTGAGACATTCCGGAGAAATAGCTGCATTACTCACTGCCGTGTTTTGGACGATAACAGCGTTAGCATTTGAAGCAGCAAGCAAAAAGATAGGATCAATGATTGTCAACCTCTTGAGGTTGCTTGTTGGTTTTTTGTGCCTCAGCATTTTCGCCTGGTTCTACCGTGGTTATCTTCTTCCGGTTGACGCATCGGGCCGTACCTGGATGATCCTTATCCTATCAGGACTGATTGGCTTCACTTTCGGTGATCTTTGTCTGTTTCAGTCATTCGTAGTAGTTGGGGCACGCATTTCAATGCTCCTTATGGCACTGGCACCTCCCATGACAGCCTTCATTAGTTGGTTAATTCTGGGGGAAGTTATGACTGGGAAAAGTTGGCTTGGGATGATGGTCACCATTACTGGGATAGCACTGGTCGTACTTAAAAGGGAAGAGATTCCAAAGAAACCTGAAGGAAGGAGAAAATTCAGGTTCAATTACCCCATTTGGGGTATCCTTCTTGGTTTAGGTGGTGCCTTCGGTCAGGCACTTGGACTTGTCCTGAGTAAACTCGGGATGCAGGATTCTGTTGCAGTTGCTGCCTGCAGAATGAATGGTATTGCACTACAATATGATCCGTTTGCATCTGCACAGATTCGTGTAATAGCAGGTATAACTGGATTTGCAATTATGTTTACAATCCTGGGTAAATGGAAATCAACTTTTCAGGCTTTTTCCAACCACAAGGCAGTATTTCAACTTTCTCTTGGCGCTTTCTTTGGCCCTTTTCTTGGCGTATCCTTCTCTCTTCTCGCAGTTCAACATACCAATACCGGGATTGCTGCAACGATCATGGCTATTGTTCCGGTTCTTATCATTCCTCCATCCATCGTATTGTTTAAAGAAAAAGTGACACTGAAAGAAATTCTAGGTGCCATACTTGCTGTAGGGGGAGTTGCGTTGTTCTTTTTGTAAGATTCATACAACTGATTTTTAATTCATTTCTTTATGAAAGGGAACCAAACGATAAGCATGTTTGAACCACCAAATCCGGGAGCGAGGTTATATATCGGACTTGGCATTTTCATTCTCTCCTTTTTTATGCTTCCGACTGGTATATTCCTGCAACGATTTGCTTTCCATCATTCACTGAAACATATCATTGTGGGTGTTTTCTGGCTAACTGCTCCGTTGTTGAAACTTATTGGAGTTGGAATACTGGGGAAACCTTCCTATCTCTATATCAAGTCTTTTTTCAGACATAGACTGGTCAGCGTAATCAAGCCCTACCATGCCAGCCGCCTTCGTTACAATATTGGTCTTGTCCTGTTTTGCTTACCGTTAATTCCAACCTATGTTATGGCATATGCCCCAAAGTTCTTCGCTGAAAATTTCACATTGCGCTTGATTTTGAATATCTCTTTCGATCTCATTTTTATCGCAAGCCTCTTTGTCTTAGGCGGCGATTTTTGGGATAAGCTTAAAGCCCTCTTTAGTTTCTCTGCCAAGGTGAGTTTCCCTGAGGAAAATAAGACGGGAAAATGATCATATTAATCAAATCTTCAAGAAAGTAGAAAAGACGCTAACAATTCGCGAAGAAATAAACTTCAAATCCTAACGATTATTAGCGTCTTTGAGTTTTAGCAGTAAAAAATGATCCTCCTAAAATTGAACCTTAAGACTCAGGAAAAATTGTCTTCCTGGAGCTGGTTGATAACTGTTATATTCCGGTCCGTTGTTGGGTTCAGTAAATCCAAAGTAATGTTCATCAAATAGGTTCTTTGCAAAGAGACTAAGTTCACTCCTTACAGATCCGATTTTGAATTTATATCTCAGGTCTGCACCAAATGTTGTAAAGCCATTAACCCATGAACTCCTTATGTATTTTTGACCATTAACAATATCGGTATAATGGTTGTAAATGGAATCGTCAACCTGGATGCACCATTTCGACTGGTATTCTACATTCACCCCTACTGTAAAATGTTTCAGGAATTTAACGGCTCCTTCAGCATAAAGAACGTGCTGTGGGCACTGTGGAATCCAATGACCTGATACGCTATCCGGGGAAGTGTACTGGCAATGGGAATAAGTGTAAGCAACACTGAATTTCAGGAAATCAACAGGGATATAAGATAAGAAGGTTTCAACACCATATCTCGTACTTGCACCCATGTTTCCATAAAATGCGGTATTGTTACCCCTGCCTACAATGCTGTAACGATAGAAATCGTTTTTCGTATTAACATAATAACCAGTGACATCATAATAGAACCTTTTTGCAACGTCACCTCTTACACCAAGTTCACCACCCATGAATGTAGAGGGTTTTATCAATTCGTTGAAGCCTCCCCAATGTTCCGGGTTATTATACAACTCATCTTCTGTAGGAACCAGGAATCCGGTACCATAACTGGCATAGAGATTGAGATATTTTGCGATATCATAGGCAAAACCAAAACGCCCGGAAGTATTCTGAAATGTCCTGTTTCCAGACGGCTGAATGACGGAGTCAGGTAATGGAATGTTATTGACGAGTTCGTTATAGACATTATCATAACGGACATTAAGGGTTGCATATAGTTTTTTTGCAATATCCAGTTTATCAATGAAAAACACGCCTAAACTTCTTTGTTTAATTATCTGGTTGATCAATTCATTAGTGGAATCAAACGCAGCTTCGCTGAAATAATCATGGGCACCCGGATGAGGTTTTGAATTGATGGTAGCTTCACTAAAAACACCAAACTCAGTCTCTGTCATCATTTTTGATTCATAGTCCACTCCCAGGCTCATATGGTTCCTTAGGTTCTCTTTTCCGAAATTGAGGTCATACTGTGCAGATAAACCACTGTTAACAAAAGGTTTGTGGTCGTCACCATTATTTGAGGTTTCCCTATAATCATTCATCCTCATAAATGCTTTAACGAGAATGTCCTGATTTTTAGAAATATCAAATTTTCCGATGAGAGCACCGGTCAACCTTTTTGTCTTATGAAATTCATTGTAGGGAACGGCATCTGTATTTGCTGCCTGGGGACCAAAGTCTTGATAACGCCCGAAACTGATCCCTTCTGAATTCTGGTTAAAATAATCAGTATAAGAAAGTAATTGGGTGATTTTTATTTTACTCGAAGCCGTCCAGGTAGCTTTTTCACTGAAGATATCTCCGTAATAAGCCTGATGGATACGATAGCCTGTACTTTGATCATGTGAGTAAGAAACCCTGTAATTCATGTTTCCTTGTGTTCCGTCAACCTGTCCTAAAACTTTCCAGAAATTATAGGAACCACCGGTGGCAGAGAATGTTGTGTTAACGGGTTTCGGGCCTCCATCAGCAGTGATAATATTCAAAACGCCACCTGTTGATCCGGCTCCGTATAAGGAAGCTGCAAGTCCTTTTACTACCTCAAGATTGGAGACTGTAGCCCAGTCAACATCATAAAGATCAGGAGCAAATCCTCCCGGGTCATTTACAGGAATTCCATCTATCATCACACCTATTCCCCTGAAACCACTTTCGGTTAAAACACCTTGTCCACGGATATACACATGAACCCGTGAGCCGTCAGATGCACCATTGTCTATCCTGACTCCTGGTACCAAACGTAATGCTTCGTCAGCATCGTTGCCTTTTGAAAAGGTTGTTAATTGATCGGATGAAACAACGGATATGGAGGCCGGGATTTCATTAAGTGGTGTTTTGGTCCTGGTTGCAGTCACATTGATTTCACCAAGATTTTTAATTAGAAGGGTGTCCTGTTTCTGAATTGGTTGTGCTTTTTTCTCCTGGGCAGAAGCCAGCAAGAAGGGAAACGAAAAAATAAATATGAGAAAAATGTATGTTGATTTCATATGTCGGATTAATTTAATGAAAATGAAAAATAAAGAAAATAGAATGCTGTTTTATGCATTCAGAATCTTAAAATATTACAGAAGTGATAAAAATCAGGCGACTCTTGGAGGCGGGAAATCGGGTAGGAGAGCAATGGAGTTTATTTTGCTATCCGGTTCAACAAATAAAATAAAAGAGGATGTTATTGGAGGTTTTATAAGGTATTTATTCAGAAGTGCATGCTTAATGATATGGTACAGCATGGCCTGGCTGTTTTTGCTTCTTTCTGGTAAATTCATACCTGATGTCCAGGAGGAATATTTATCATACCGAGCCAGTAACTGTTCTTCTCTGGTATCGTTTATACACCTGAAAATCACTGACGATCCCAAAGTTTTGCTGGAAATGACATCATACATCTTACCATGAAACATGATTTCATCTTTGTCAATCATTTTAAAATCACGATCGGTTGTGGGATTAACCAGAAAGACTTCCTCATAAGTGTCCCGGAATGAACCATTGCTGATCATTCCTTTCATCTCTATCTTCACACGGATTTGATCGCATTTGAATACAAAATAGTACCCAAAAATGTTAAAAAGGATCAACCCGGCAAAAAGAATGGAAAGTATCTTCCGCATCATTTGAATCCTCAGGATTGTTACCCTGATTTGTGCAAATATAGAAAATAGTAATGATACAAGACAAGAAAAAACAGTAAAAAACCCATTGGCAGATTGACTTGGACTACCTTACAATCATCTTTATGTTATTTTCCCCATCATTATCTACAATGGTCAGAATATAGATGCCAGGTGGTAGGTTTTTAAGTTGGAAAGTCTTAATCAGGGAGCCTGAATTTTCCATTTCTTTTTCCTCTATGATCAACTGGGAAATCATACTTTGAAGTCTTATTGTTACTTGCCCCTGGCTATAGCTTCTGATTTTAACTGTAAATGTTCCATTATTAGGATTAGGAAAAACTTCATAGCCATATTTTGTTTCAAGGTCGATAATCCCTGTACAATCTTTAAAAGTAATTCTTGTCGAATCGAAAGAGGAACAAGAAGATGAATTGGTGATCTTTACTTTGAACCAATGGGATCCAAAACCACCCGTCATGGTAGTGTCAATTGTAATCTCAGGTGTAGAAAATTCTCCTGGTGTCCATAAATAATGACAACCGGTTAGAGTATCGGCATATAAATGAATCAATTGTCCTCCGCAAACTGTGTCCTTCGGCAGAATAGTAATTCGTGCAACCGGGAATGCTGCAAATGACAAGTGAAGGCTGTTTTCATTGCACCCATTGACCCCACTTGCCCTTAGCCTGAGAATAACAGATCCTGTATTGACATCATTTATTCCCGGAGTATAGACCGGATTTAATATTGTATCGTTTGAAAAAGTTCCATCTCCCAATGTAGACCAAAGCAATGAATCGTAAGAAGAAACCGTTGCATTCAAATGCATGACATTTCCTCTGCAAATGGTGGTATCATTCCCCGGAAAGATGACAGGTAGAGGTGGTGGAGGAAATATGATATTATCAACCCAGCCTGCATTGGAACCGTCAATAATAGAGACATCGGTGACATACCACCATTTAAACGTATGTGTTCCGGCAGGGACTGCAAAAGCTACCCGCTGCCAATCTTCTTCTCCCGACCATTGTCCCACAGGGATGGAATCGATAAAAAAATGAAGCCAGTCATATCCCGGTTCTGATGAAACTTTTCTGTAGAAAGAGATGCTGTCGTCGGCGCCAGAAGTCAATGTTACTTTTAACCACGAAGTAGAATTATTACCGATCACTCCCGAACGCGCACTATATTTACCCTGATAATGGATGGTATCGATGAACCATTCAGCTACTCCTCCTGAACTCCAAGGAAATTTTGTAAATCCATCTGATTCCCAATCTTCCATCAGCACCCCAATGGTTTCCTGTTGTGTCTTTTCAGCATGATATAAACCTGAAATGGCATTGGCCTGCAAATCGGCATAAGAATGCAAGCAAGCATTTTGAGCAACAGTCACGTTAAAAATAGCGATTTTATTTTTATTTGGGGCAAGGGAATCCAAAAATACAGAATCAACATTGAAAGTCAGGAAATCAGAAAGTGAAGATAATTTCACCCAGGTATTGGTACAGGCAAAATCTCCTGTATTTACTACCGTAACATAAATATCATCGTTTTCTCCGGGATCAAAATGCCCATTGTTATTGCCATTGATAGAATCCTGAATCACTACATTGGTAATGTGTAAAGAAGGAGCATGGGCTTCGATGATGAAATGGCTCTCCCATGATGTATCAGCGTCAACGGCCCTAACGTAAAATTTGACCCTCAAACCAAAGGGAATGCTATCTGAAACTTTGAGAGAATATCCATTTGTAACTGATTTTGTCTGTCCTACAGAAAAATCACCATACTGGGCAATACTGTCGGTGATTGCTATATAATGAGAATCTGCAGATAGATAAGCTGTGACATTATTTGCCGGTTGGTCGCCCACATTTTTAAGTGTCAACGTCATATATAGGGAATCACCATAATTCAGATTTTGTTCGCTACTGTCCTTAACAGATGTCAGGCTGTAAGAGTTATAGGCAATATATGGTTGATTTGGTGCAGGCCCGAGATTTACCGGGGAGACCCAGGACAATGCATTGCCATTCCTGTTATCCGTCCATATTGGATAAGCCATCATATTTCGTGAAGTCACACCAAGGTAATCACCAAAATAATTTACTGCGAGTCCTGGTATCGGCACGGGAGTGAATGCAACATCGCTGACTTTCATATCAGTCCAGGTGTCCCCTGCATCATAAGAATAAGAGATCCATGTTTCGCATTGTACGGAAGAAACATTGCGGTCGTCATAATAGATTACACAAAGGTTTCCTGTCACCGGATCACAACTAATCCATGAAAAGTAATGTTCTTTGCCGTGACCAGAAGGGTCCTGGTTAACTTTTATAGGAGAAGACCATGTACTCCCCTGATCTGTTGAACGAATCAGATATACATCAATGTCGCTGCTTGTATCCACACCTGGAACTCCATGGTTGGCCCATACGATATAGATATTTCCCCGGTGCGTTCCGTTGCTGATATCTACCGTCATAGAAGGGAATGAATTGACACGCATATATTTTGTGGTCCCGGTGGTCCTGATACCTCTTATGTTATTAATGATCCGGGTTGCCGGAGTAAAAACCGATCCTCCATTCAGCGACTTGGCGAATCCGATAGCTGATTCATCTCCGGGCCAGGTATCATAAATGCTATAAGTACAGTATACTTCACCTAAGGGGCCGGTTTGCAAATTAACACCATGACAAAAGAGCCCTGTGGTTGGAGAACTTATTTCAATTGATGCAGCCCATGTCAATCCATTATTCTCAGAATAAGATAATTCAACCTGATGATAATTTGGTGAACCCATGACAAAGTTTGTCCAGGAATCATAAAGTCTTCCCTGGAATGGACTGACAGGCGAGTTATCTATACAGAGGTCATTCTTATCCAATATATCCTGACCCGGAGTTGGGACACTTGAAACAACGACATCATTCCAGGTTGCACCCTGATCAACCGACCAGGCAACAGATTGACCAAAGTCGCCGTTGATCTTGCCGGCAAACCAGACGCCATTAAGCCCAATTGCAACAGAAGGGTCACCCATATTCCAATTGCCTACTCCAAAAACATCCCCTCCCCAGTCAACGGCATCATCTTCTGATGAAAGCCCATCTGCACCATACAAATTATTGGCAGTAGAACCATCCCAGTCACTGGAGTTATTGGAATTCAGGATTTCATCTTCATTTTGTGGATTGATAAAGATAGAATTCTCGCTTTGAGTTAATCCGCTGGTTTCTGTCACACAAATGTCCGGAGAATTCTGGATTTGTATTCCTTTTGTTTTGATCAGACTACCGGTAAAAACAGCCTTTGGGACAGTCACTTTAGGATTGGGTTTCACAAAACCCAGCTTAACCATTCTTGTCCAATATCCCATATTATCAACCATTGTATTCACTTTTCCTTTCCCGGCTGGTGTGATCTCGGGAGAATAATGGTAGAACTGCGCTTTCATTGAGGAAAACGAAAAAACGAACAAGAAGATAAAAAAAACGAGGAACTTTTTCATGGTCAAAAAATGAATGACCTAGTGTATTACAACCAGTTTTTTGGTTTGTATTGTCGTTTTGGTTACCATCCGGCAATAGTAAATTCCTGATGTCATGCCATTAAGCTCCATAGTAAACTGATGGTTACCTGTGCTTTCTTCTTTCCATGAATATTCTTTCCCGACCTGCTCACCAGTAGTGTTAATGATCTGGAAGGTCACGTCAGAATTTTCAGATAAGGAGTAGCTGACATTCAGCATTCCATGTGCAGGATTAGGATAAAGAGAGAAATACATAGAATTATGCTTTACAGGGACACCAGTCACCTGACCGGCGGTACGTATCCAAAGGGCAGGATCACCAAGTAATGTATTGTCATATTGAGACCAGCGCTGAGCTCCGGGTTCAAATTCACCGGGCAAACCGATAAATGGAGCCGTATTTATTTTTGATATCATCAGGACTTTACCAATATGACTCTCAGGAAGGGTGTCATTGAATAAAGCGCTCACGAATTCACGTTCCAGATGTTCTGAAGGCCCGTCAGTCGTACCCTGATCGAACCATCCATATCGCGTGTTGAAAATTCCTGCAACGTTAAAATTGTTGATTGCGAGACTTTGTGCTGCTATACAGCCAGGAAGGTCGAAGCTTCCATCGTAACAACCCTGGGTGTAAAGAAGTGAGTAATTATGATCAATGCCATTGACAAGATAAAAATTTGTATCAGTGATCAGACTGATGTCGAGGCGAATCATATAAGAGGTATTTGCATGTCCAAGGTGATGAATAAAGGAGGTTCCCTGGTTTATCAATTTCAGTAACGAATCGGGACTCCATTGCCAGTGGTTGGTTGAACCGGAAGGGCCAGTGAGTGTATCATAGAGTCTGGTAATTTGATTTGCAGCCGATGGAATTCCATATGAGAAATAACCGTTGTCACTATGGCTATCAACCAGCAAATCCATATATGGGCCTCCGAGTGTAATGGGGGTATCATATAAATACTCTCCAAGTAATAGAGGGCGGTCGTCTTCTCCAAGAACAGGATTTGACTGGTAAGAGACTGTCTTATGTACCATAGAGGCCAGGTCAGCTTGAGTAGTGAATGGGAACCTCCCAACAGCTACTTCAGGCAACATGTCAACGGAATCAGCAACTTCTCCATAAATATGATTCCCATTTGCATCGTCGGATCCATCCAATCCGCCATAATAAAGGTCAGCCGGAATGGTAGAATCTTCTTCTTCAATGCCCCCGGTTCCATAATCGACTTCACAAAAGAAAGCCCGGGAAGGAACCCACTGTTCTGTTCCACCTAAAAGAACATACTCAATTCCGTTATTCTGATATTCCTGTTTGATGAAATTCCGGATTTTTTCAGGAAGATCATAACCACTCATTTCGGAGTTAATATCTTCAGTGCTTTTAATCTGGGAGTTAATACCAATTGAATAATAATAATTCACAAGGTCATTAAACCCATCTTCAAAAGAAAATGGAGTGATGATCAGGATCTGGTAACCAGTATTTTTTTTCATTTCAAGAGGATACTGTCCAATCATTTCAGGGTTTTGGGCGAACCCTCCGACACGCCTGAGGACATCCCTTGAAGCGTTTAGATTTTTCATCGCAGCTACTGATTTCGCATCTGGACGGGTCTTTATCCTTACGGTTACATCCTTGAAATAGGAGACTTTTCCTGTTGCAGGGTTATAATTAACCGGAGTAAATGTAGATAAAGCAAAGGCAAACCCATTGAGATACTGATTAAGGAGATGACCATAAGGTGAAACAGGATAATTTCCATTCATACTATAAATGGATTCATTTTTCAGAAAGGTCCCTGAAGACTTCTTAGAAAGCGGAACAACATCCTGTTTTGGAAATAAGATGTATGTGTCGGGTAGCATGGTTTCATTTTCACGAATGATCTCTATGGATTCAGCAGATTCTCCCGGAGGTAGGATTAAAGAAATAGCAAGATAGGGAAGTGTAGGTTCACCAGGTATCCCTGATTGTACGGCTTTATCAATGATCACGGTTTGATATTGGCCCGTGGTCTTAATCGAGCAATTACTGATATGAAAAGTCTTTTCAACATTTCCTGAAAATACTGCCAGAGAAAGAAAAGTCACAAAAAGAAGGGAGGATATCTTTTTCATATAATTAATGGTTTAACAGTCAGACAAAGATAAATCAATTTCGGTTGCCTTGGAATGAAAAAAATGAGCGACACCAAATTCTTGGTATCGCCCATTTTAAAATTAATAAAAGAGATAAGTTATTTCACCAGGAATTTCTCAACAACAGTCTTCCCGGAATTCAGGATTGACATGAAGTAAACTCCGGAAGGAATATTATTCAGACTAAGAGTCTTCTTGATATTTCCGTTGAAAGTGATACCTTCTTCCGAATAAATCTTTATACCCAATGAATTGGAAATGTAAATGGTAACGTTCTGAGGAACCAGTGAATTCATTTCAAGAGTAAAATTCCCCTTGTTAGGGTTGGGATACAAGGTTGTACTAAGGTCATTACTCTTGCTTTCTATACCAGTGCATATATTAAAAAAGATCCTTAAAATAATATACTGGGAACAACCATCCGGAGTATCAACTGTAACTGCATATATTTGAGAGCCAGCGCCGTGACCTGCTGTATCCACAGTAATTGCCGCAGTGGTTTGACCACCAGGAGCCCACAAATAAGTTGCGTTTGGAGTGGTAGCATCCATGGTGATTGATTGATTAGCACAAACAGTATCTTTTGGAATGATTTGAACATTCACAACCGGGCCAACCTGAATATAATGTGGTTTATAAATCGAATCGATCTGACCACCGCGGTCAACTATCATCGTAACATCAAAGGGGCCGCAATCAGGATAAGAAGTAGTGAATGATGCTGTCGTCGAAGTGTCGGGAGAAGCCCCAGGAATGATCCAATTATAGGTTTGGGGAGTATTAATATATCCTCCTGAAACAGTGCTTGTATATGTTACGGTTCCATTCTTTCCAATTGTGGTATTGTTTGCAGAAAAATCAGCAGTCAAATCAATTACACCCCTTTTCATTCCCTGGAGTACTTCTTTTGTTGTCAGATCCTGCACAAATGCAATGAATTCACAATCACCAAGAGGCCAGCTTGAATCCATCGTAACAGTCAAAGTTACGCTTTGGTTGACACCAGAAGAAAAATCAACCGTTGTTCCATTCTGATCAGGAACCATCAATCGATTTACATAATTCAGTACTGATTGGCCTTCCCAACTATAGGCAATATGTGATTGGGTGACTGCAAAAAGAAGGGCTTTCGGGTCAGTCGTGAGGTTGCCAACTTCGGTCATATTAACTGTTACGGTATAAACAAGTCCACTATTGGTCACATTCATAGACATTGCAATATTTGATGGAGTTGCAATTCTTTGGAGGTACTTAGGTTGATATGAAGGGAACATGCTCTGAGTATGATTTCCACCAACAACCTGGAGTATTCCGTCAAATATAGCAGTAGGATTCCCGGTATAATTGTAATAACTGCATCGGGCCTCGGAGTATGAGTTTGCAAACGGGTCAGCACCTTGTCCAAGGTTGTGGTCTTCCATTACTGCAATTAAGTCCCCATTTGCGAGAAGATCATCGGCACCTAAGGCTGCACCGGGGCAGTATTGGCAATTGACACTTGTCGTAATTTCCTGTATCACCATCTGACGTGGAACAGTCTGGGCAAACAATAACGAAAACGACAACAACATCATCAAAGAAAGGAAAAGTTTTTTCATTTTTAGTAGTTTATTAGTTTATAATAATTTGAATTGTACAAAATTAACAAATTTCGATACTGGATAAACAGGAACTAAAAAAAAGAGGCTGTCTTGACGTTTAAGGCAGCCTCCTGTATTTCCGTCTGGTCTTTAGTCCATCAGGGTCATTATGAAATTATGAATTACTGAACAACAATTTTCTTTGTGAAAGTGCCATTGTCCAAATTTGTTTTAACATAATAGATGCCAGCGGTGAGACTGGATGTATTAATGGTAACTGTTTTTGAACTGACTGTCTGGCTGATCACTTTCTGACCAGTAACATTGTAGATAGAAATATCTTTAATATTATCGTTTGCTTGGACAGTCATAAAATCCTGTACCGGATTCGGGAATAAATTAACAGCATTTTGGCTGAGGTTATGAACACCCACGTTACCAACATAGATGTATGCAGTTTTAGTTAGGGTATCAATTTGTCCGCCATTATTAACGATCAATGTAACATTATGAGCCCCAGGAGTTGTATAAGTAACCGTAGGACTTGCTCCATCAATAGTATCTGGAGTAGCTCCGTCTAAAATCCAATGACAAGTTTCCGTTGTGCCAATATATCCTCCAAAGGTAGTATTGGTGAATGTAACAGAGCCGTTCAATGGGACTTGAGTAGGACTTCCGGTAAAGCCAGGTGTCAAATTAATTGCTCCTTGTTTAATGGTTCCATAAACCTGGTATTTCTTTAAAGAATATGGTGAAGTTCCTGGGATATTTCCCTGACCTGCATCCTTATCCTGTAAGGCCGTAACGAATTCACAATTGCTCAACACCCATGAGTTGTCCATAGTGAAAGTAAGTGATGCTGTCTGAACATTTCCAGTTGAAAAATCAATGACTGTTCCATATTGATCAGGAACCATGAGTCTGTTTACATGATTAAGTACGGATTGTCCTTCCCAACTGTATTGGATGTTAGATTCTGTAACGAAAAAGTAGAGGACGTTATTTGATGAAGAGATGTTCCCTGTAAGGGTCAATGTGATATTGGCAGTGTAATTCAATCCGCTGTTTGTAACAACCATTGACATCGATATTGGTGATGAATCCGCTATACATTCATTGTATAAAGGTAAATAGTTTGTGTACATCGAACTGGAATGATTACCGCCCACCAAACCTTGAGCAGCATCAAAGCAAACAGATGGGAATGCACTCACGCCATACATTGTATTCCGGGAAGTTGAATAGGTATTGGCAAATGGATCGGCTCCCATGCCTAGGCTGTGGCTGGCAACCACTGCAACATATTGTCCATTGGTAAGCAGATCGTCACAACCCATTTGAGCACCTGGACAGTATGTGCATAAAACGCTTGTGAAGTCTTCGGTAAGTACCATTTGACGGGGGGATTGTGACATTACTGTCAAGCCCGATAAAATGATTGCTAGAGAGAATAGAAGTTTTTTCATTTTTTCCTGTTTTATTGGTTAAGAATAATTTGAATGTTACAAATTTATGAATTTTTCATTTCAGTTGTCAACAAAAATAATTTTTTCAAGAGATCAGATTCAATTGACAAGAATTTTCCGGACTATTTTTTTATCTCCATCCTGGATAAGAAGATAATAGACACCAGTTGGAACGTCGTTCAGGCTGATATTTTTCATTGTATTATCCATTATCCTCATGTTGTGTTCAGTATAAATGGTATTTCCCAAAGAATTCATGATCTTCAGATCGACAAGATCATTACTGAATCCATTTAACTTTAGCATAAAGTGTCCGTCATTAGGATTTGGAATGATGGTTGCATCCATCACATGTGTCTGATCATTAATTCCTGTACATATAAGAAAAACAATGGTTTTGGAACTGGAATTGCTACAACCCGTTGTTGAATTAATAGTCACGGTATAGGTATGAGCTCCGGCACCAATACCAATGGTGTCAATAGTGATCATCGGTGTTGTTTGTCCACCAGGGCTCCAGAGATAGGAAGCTGCATTTGGATTTGTTGCATTCAGCGTAATGGAAGCCGGGGCGCAAACCGTATCGCCAGGAATGGGAAAGATCTTGGCATATGGTCCAATAAAAATGTAATTTGGTCTCATGATGGTATCGGTCAATCCGCCTGCTTTAACAATCAGTTGTACATTATATGTCCCGCATTGGGTATAAGTAATTGAAGGGTTCTGAGCCGAAGAAGTATCAGGAGTTCCACCAGGGAAAGACCATTGATAAGTTGTGGGAACAAACATGAATCCACCATATGAGGTATTGGTAAAGTTGATAACTCCGTTTTTATCAACATTTGTAGTATCGGAAGTGAAGTCTGCAGTCAACGGTGTTACAGGAAGTTTTATTCCCTGGAATGTTTCATATTTATTCAGGGATGTTCCGGAAATATTGCCTTGCCCCGAAGTATAATTTTGGAGGAAGGATATAAACTCGCAGTTGGCGAGGTTCCATGATGAATTCATAGTGAAGTTAAGTACAGTGGTTACAGTATTGCCGCTAGCAAAACTGATGGATGTTCCATTCTGATCCGGCACCATCAATCTGTTAACAAAATTAAGTTCTGTTTGCCCTTCCCATGATTCGGCAATGTGGGATTCTGTTACGGTAAAAAAAAGTTGAAGGGTTGTAGCCGTCATAGAACCTGATTTTGTCAGGATGATTGTTGCAGTATAATTCAAACCTGAATGGGTTACGTTCATGCCAATAGTGACTGGGGAACTTTGTGCCATACGTTGAATATACAACGGCTGGTATGATGGGAACATGGATGAGCTATGGTTTCCGCCAACAACACCCAAAACGCCATCAAAAGTAGCAGTGGGTAAACCTGACACATTATACAATGTATTTCTGGAGTTTGAATACTGGTTAGCAAAACTATCCGTATTGTGATTTTCAATGACTGCAACACTGTCGCCGTTTTCAAGCATGTCTTCAACTCCCATGGCAGCCCCCGGGCAATATTCGCACCATGTTGCAGTGGCGACTTCTGCTACTACAATATTTCTGTGAACATTTTGAGTCATGACTGCGGAAGAAGCAAGGAGTAGGGTAAATAAAAGAAAATAATGTTTCATTGTTTCTAAAGTTAATTTTAAATTAAACGCATCAAATTTACTGATAAAAAAGAAGATAGAACTGAAGTCTTTGATTTTATTTTGCATCCATCTTTTGAAGAGCGAAAGCATAAGCTCCAATTGAAACTGCATTGGAAGTCCCCAGCCGGGAAATGCCAACCCCTGTTTTTTTGATAGGATCGTACAAGGCTTTTTTTGTGCTGAAAGGAACCGGGATATTAACAGCGGAAGGTTCCAGAAATTTTACAAGATCAGCTTCATCTTCCAGATTGAATGCAGTGATCTCTAAACGTTCAAGGAGCTGGCCGGCAGTAGTCTCAAATGGATGGTTCATTTCAGTAACAAGTTTAGGTAAAAACAGGGGATAGGCGCCTGACAATCCCCCGCCGATCACAATCAGTCCATCAACAAGGGTAATGGCATTACAAAGGGCATCGGCGGCAGCAATGGCAAATGATTCGAATGATTTTATTGCAGCTTCCTTGTTGCCGGGTTTCTTTCCCGAACCTATTTCGCAAATTTCTTTTGGCTCGGGACAACTTGCCAGATTGATTCCCGTATAGTTGGCATATTCCCTCTTAATCCCTCTGATACTGACACTTTCCTCGGCATCAAATTGTTTAAATATGCCATTTCTAACTCTGTTGATCTCACCTTGTGCCGAATTATCCCCCTGAAAAAGAGAGCCCCTAGTGACAATTCCCCCACCAAATCCTGTTCCGAATGTCACGCCAAGAAGATTCCGGTACCGTTTAGGATTCCCCGCTTCTTCAAGTTTTCGGTTGATATCCGGCAATAAACCTGCCATTGCTTCACCATAGGCAAACAGATCCCCATCATTATTGATGAATACGGGAATACCAAAGGTCTCTTCAAGCATAGGGCCCAATGCGACTCCACCTTTGAATGAAGGCAGATTCTGCAGGTCGCCGATAATGCCATTTTCATAATCTGCAGGGCCAGGAAAACAAAAACTAATGGCAACAGGTTCTTTGTCGCTCTTTAATTTTACCCGGTTGAATCCTTCAATGATATTGTTCAGGATTGCTTCCAGGTTTTCTCCCTTAGCAGACATGTAGATTGGCTCAATAATTTCTTTTTCAGCTTGTACGGCAGAGAAGACAAAATTTGTCCCACCGCCATCGAGGGTCATTACTACTCTCTTATCATTACTATAGCTCATAAAATGATTTTAGATTGATTAAAAAAAGTATAATCTATAGATTAAAAAAGCGTTTGCGATTTTATTTGATGAATGAGTGATTTTACAATTCAATCGTAATTCGCAAATCGTAATTCGTCATTAATTAATGTGCTTCCAGCCAATTTCTTCCGGTGTTGATTTCCACTTCAACAGGGACATCCATTGGAATGGCATTTTTCATTTTATCTTCAACTAATGCCCTGACCTGGTCCACTTCATTTTGATGTACATCGAAAACAAGTTCGTCATGAACCTGTAAGATCATCCTGCTTTTCAGATTAAGCCTGGTGAACTCATCAAAGATATTGATCATGGCTATTTTTATCAGGTCAGCGGCAGTTCCCTGGATTGGAGCATTAATGGCATTTCTCTCGGCAAAACCACGAACAGTAGCATTTCCACTATTAATATCGCGCAGGTACCTTCTTCGTTTCATCATGGTTTCAACAAAGCCATTCTTTTTGGCGGAGGCAATGGTTTGATCCATATAGGTCCTGATTCCACTGTAGCGGCTGAAATATTGCTGAATAATATCGGTCGCTTCCTTTCTGGGAATGTTCAATCGTTCAGATAAACCAAATGATGACATTCCGTAAATGATTCCAAAATTTACGGCTTTGGCATTTCTTCTCATTTCACGTGTCACTTCTTCCAGTTCTACCCCATAAACTTTTGAAGCAGTTGCAGAATGAATATCAAGTCCAGCCCTGAAATCTGAAATCATTTCATGGTCCTTGCTCAGGTGGGCAATGATGCGCAGTTCCACCTGTGAATAATCAGCAGAAAGCAAGACGTAATGTTCGTTTCGTGGAACAAATGCCTTTCTGATCTCCCTGCCTTTTTCGGTACGGATCGGAATATTCTGGAGATTAGGATTGTTTGAACTTAACCTTCCCGTGGCCGCCACTGCCTGGTTATAAGATGTATGAATCCGTCCATCCCGTTTACTTACCAGGGTTGGTAAAACGTCAACGTAAGTTGATTTGAGTTTAGTGAGTGAACGGTAATCCAATATTTTCTGAACAATAGGGTGTTTGTTCAGAAGTTTTGTCAGGATGTCTTCACCGGTAGAATATTGTTTTGTTGCAGTTTGTTTTGGATTATCGATGATCTTGAGCCGATCGAAAAGGATCTCGCCAAGTTGTTTCGGGGAGGCAATATTGAAATGAGTCCCCGCATGTTCAAATATTCCTGTTTCCAGCAACCTGATCTCCTTTAATAATTCTGAAGAATAATCATGAAGGGCCGATGAATCCAATTTAATCCCTTCTGCCTCCATAGAGGCAAGTACTGGTACTAGCGGCACTTCAATCTTATTAAAAAGCTCCAGCGTATTTGTTGTAACGAGCATGGGTTCAAACAGGAGTTTCAATTGTAAGGTAACATCAGCATCTTCAGCAGCATATTCCTTGATGTTCTCCAACTCTACCGATCTCATATTTAATTGTCTCACTCCTTTTTTCCCGATCAGCGCTTCTATTGGAACAGGCTTATACTTGAGATAGGATTCCGAGAGGAAATCCATATTGTGTCTTTGATCCGGTTGAAGAAGATAATGGGCCAACATGGTATCAAATAATTTCCCTTTAACCTCAATATCGTACCATTTCAGCATTGAAATATCAAATTTCAAATTCTGACCGATCTTTTCAATGGTTTCATCCTCAAATATTGGTTTGAATTCAAGAACGATTTGCAATGAATCGTTATAATTTTCTGGTAAGGGAACATACCAGGCTTCTTGCGGTTTAAAAGCAAACGACATTCCGACCAATTCAGATTCATGAGTATCAAGACCTGTCGTTTCAGTGTCGAAGCAAATGGAATTCTGATTTTTTAGAAGGTTAATTAGTTCTGAACGTTTTTCTGGAGTGTCAGCAAGATGATAGGTATGGGGTGTTGATTCTATGTTGGCAAAAGATGAATTTGGGTCTGATCCTTCTAATGGGATAAAAGCAGGATTTTGAGCATCACTGAACATGGAAAGTTGTTGGGTCGAATTTTCCATCGACTTTTTACCGTCTTCAGTATTGGATTCAAATATTTTTTCTTCAGCGAGAACCCCGGGTGAACCGGCATATGGATTTACAGACAGCCAGGTAAACACCCTCTGAGCGAAAGCCCTGAACTCAAGTTCGTCGAAAAGCCTTTTCAGGCGATCTTTGTCGGGTGGCTCAAGAATCAGCTTTTCTTCTTCAAATTCCAGTGGTACATCGAGGATGATGCTGGCCAGTTGTTTCGACAACAGGGCCATATCCTTATTGGCTTCAACCTTTTCCCGGAGTTTGTCATTTTTGATATCCTGAGTATGTGCTACCATGTTTTCAACACTGCCAAATTCAGCAATCAGTTTTTTTGCACCGACTTCTCCGATTCCCATAATGCCTGGAATATTATCTGAAGCATCACCCCAGATACCAAGGATGTCTTTAACCTGTTCGGGTCTTTCAATTCCGAATTTTTCACACACCTCTTTGGGCCCCCAGATCTCAGCAGGATTCCCGAATTTCGCCGGTTTGTAAATCAATATCTTTTCACTCACCAGTTGCCCAAAATCTTTATCGGAGGTCATCATGAAAGTGAGAAAGCCTTTCGCTTCAGCTTTTTTTGCCAGCGTTCCAATGATGTCATCGGCCTCATAACCGGGAAGGATCAGTGTGGGAATGTTGAATGCTTCGATCAGTTCATGAATATAGGGCAGTGAGGTAATCAGGTCTTCGGGTGCCTCTTCCCGCTGTGCCTTGTAAGCAGTGAAATCAATATGCCGTTGGGTAGGTGCCTGGGTGTCAAATGCTACTCCGATATGAGTTGGTTTTTCATTTTTCAATACTTCAAAAAGGGTGTTGGCAAAACCCATAATGGCAGAGGTGTTCAATCCTTTTGAGTTGACACGCGGGTTTTTGTTTAAAGCATAAAAGGCCCTGTAGATCAAAGCCATGGCATCGAGAAGAAAAAGTTTTTTTTCTGGCATCTTTGTATTTTTCAACTCATTTCTTGTAAAGTTGAATCTTTTACAAAGATAAATTGATTTACGTGATGCTGACTAATGTATTTATTTACCAATGTCCAACTTCTTATGGTTCAAACCCGTGCTATTTCTTAACATTCCCCTGTTTATATCTTGCTGAAATAAATTGCCTTGAAAGGACGTTCTTCAACTACATTTGAGTAAACCAAATTTGAACCCATGGGCAAAGCCAAGTCCACCGAAAAAAAAATATTCGTTCTGGATACTTCAGTAATCCTTTATAACCACAATGCGCTCAATAGTTTTGAGGACAATGATGTGGCAATTCCAATTACCGTTTTAGAGGAGTTGGATAACTTTAAGAAAGGGAATGATACCATCAATTTTGAAGCCCGTGAGTTTATCCGGATCATGGATAAGCTTTCAGATAAATGCACCTTGACCAATTGGATCAAGCTAAACCATCCAAAGGCAGGTAAGTTTAAAGTGGTGATGAACGGACATAGCGAACTGGATGCTGTCAAAGTATTTGGCGAGAATAAGCCTGATCATCGAATCCTGAATGCAGCCCTTCTCATGATCGCCGAAAATCCAGGAAAGCGAGTCATTCTGGTCACAAAAGACATCAACCTCCGGCTAAAGGCGAAATCGCTCAATATCTCTGCAGAAGATTTTGAAACTGGGAAGATAAAGGATGTGGATTCACTATATTCGGGAAAAACCCTGATCGAAGGAATTGACAAGCCGGTGATTGACATGGTCTATACAGACGGGTCTATACCTCCTGAATATGTGGGTGTTACCAATCCTATTCCTAATCATTATTTTATTCTTAAAAACGGAAAAACTTCGGCTCTCACGTTTTATAATCCGGAATCGGAAAGAATTGAAAAAATCGAAAAACATTCATGTTACAAGATCACTCCACGAAATGCTGAACAGGTGTTCGCCTTTCATGCCATCTTGAACCCTAATGTGAAATTGGTCACTCTTCAAGGGATAGCAGGAACGGGTAAGACATTACTTGCACTGGCTGGTGCCCTGGAACAGAGGCGGAATTTTAAACAGATCTACCTGGCTCGTCCAATCGTTCCTTTGAGCAATAAAGACATAGGTTATCTTCCTGGAGATATCAAATCAAAACTCAATCCCTACATGGAGCCTCTCTGGGATAACCTGAAATTCATACAGAATCAGTTTAATGAGAAGGATAAAGAATACAAGGTTATTGCCGATTCCGTCGACAATGAAAAGCTGATGATCACACCATTGGCCTATATTCGGGGCAGAAGCATTTCGAATGTTTGTTTTATCGTTGATGAAGCTCAGAACCTCACTCCCCACGAAGTAAAAACAATTATCACCCGTGCCGGTGAAAACACAAAGATCATTTTTACCGGTGATATATTTCAGATCGACACTCCTTACCTTGATTCTCAGAGTAACGGGTTATCAACGTTGATCGATAGGATAAAGAAACACCCGCTCTATGCTCATGTAAGGTTAGAAAAAGGAGAACGGTCGGAATTGGCCAACCTTGCCAACGAATTGCTCTAATTGAGCTTCTTTATTTTTCGCTGGCAATTACTGCCATCAGTGTTTTACCAACAACATCAAGCGTTGTCTTGTCAATGGATTTCATATCATCCATTGTCGTATGCCAGTATGGATAAAATACAGAGCCTGTTTTACTATTTTGTTCGAGATGAATGATGTCAATAGTAGGTATATTGAGGCCTTGGTTAATGTAAACATGATCATCTGTGATCTTGTCTCCCTGAATAAAAGGAAAATACTCGGAATACCCAAGTTCTCCCGCTATATTCCAAACTGTGTTAACCACATCAGGAGCATATTCCAAAGAATATTTTTCCTGGAGAAAAGTCGCATGAGATGCCCCTACCATATCGAGGAGTATTCCGTACTTTGCGAAATAATTTAGCTTATGTGGGTTTTTTGCCCAGTATTGCGAACCAAGTCCCCACCAATCTTCTGAATGCTCAACTCTTGTCTGATCTTCAGGCGGGCCGTAATCTTCTGCATCCAGAAAAATAATATCTACGCCAATTTGAGGTTTAAAAAGATTTAACTGGCGGGAAATCTCAAGCAGGATACCAACTCCGCTGGCTCCGTCATTCGCCCCATCGATTGGGGTATTGTGCTTTTTAATGTCGGGATCCTGGTCTGCAAAAGGACGGGAATCCCAATGAGAACAAAGAAAAATTCTATCTTTAGTATCCGGATTAAAAGATGCAATAATATTCTTGAAATTCAACATGATTCCATTAAAAGCTTTCACTTGCCCTTTCTGAATGATAACATCAGCACAATATTGTTTAAGCTTATTTACAAGATAAACGGCGCATTTTTCATGTGCCTTGGTATTGTTCACACGGGGGCCAAAATCAACCTGGGCTTTTACAAAAGTGTAAGCTGAATCTGCATCGAAAAGTGGAATCTTTATAGGCTCTTCCTTTTTCTGTTTTTCTTCATTATTGTTAGACTGACGATGGCTTGTATTGTTGCACGATCCAATAATTAAGGCCAGAATCAGTATGATGGAAAGTTGGAATATTTTCATGGGATTATTGGAGTAAGAGGCTTAAAATCTGCGAATTATTACTTATAAAATTGTCTTTTCTTAGAAATAAAATGTATGACCAGGCTTAAAAGTAAAAGGATTCCACCGCAAATAGTTGCAATCCTCGCCAGATAATCTCCATGTCTGACATAAAAAGTCAGCTGGTCATTGGCGTTTACAACTCCCTTGATGGCGCCAGGTACCCAATACGCTGTTGATTGATGTGGGTCACCGCGCTGGTCGATGAAGGCAGAGATGCCGGTATTAGCAGATCGGGCAATAGAGCGTCTGGTTTCGATTGCCCTCAGGGATGCAAAAGAAAAATGCTGACGGTGTCCAGCAGTATTTCCCCACCATCCATCATTGGTGATGATCATTATCACTTCTGCTCCGTTTTTGACAAATTCGGAGAAAAACTCACCGAAAATTGATTCATAACAAATAGCGGCTGACACTTTCACTGTATTCACAGTCGTAAAGACCCTCCTGATCTTGTCTTTACCTAAACTCCCAACGGTTCCCCCCAGGTTAATTGCCAGTTTTTCCAGGAGTTTAAAATGTTTATAAGTGGGAAGTATCTCCACGCCAGGCGTGAGTTTCGATTTATGGTATAACTGGATGCTGTCTCGTGAGTTCACCAGCATGGCGGTATTGTATTCATCATAATAGATATCGGCATCAGTGTATTTTCTGGCAGTATTGCTGACTTCTTCTCCAGGACCGAATTCGTGGCGTGTTGATCCGCCAACCAACACATTCAGATTTGGGTACTTTGTAACGATATTATTTAACAGGGCAATGCTTTTAAATGTGTTGATGTCATTCTCCCACATATATTCCTGTATGGCCGATTCCGGAGCAACCAGGAAATTCGTATTGCCGTCAATATAAGGTTCGGCCAGCTTCATTATTTTTCCAACTACTTCAACAGGTGGAACAGTATACTGTTCTTTGTAAGGATCAAGGTTAGGCTGAACAACCACAATGGTTACAGGATTGGATTTCTCTTTATAAGAATGATAAATAGAATTCGAAATGATCAGGGGTATAATGATCCAACAAAGGATTGCAGTAATCAGAATGACATCTCTTATTTTAAGAGGGAAACGGAGTTTGGAAAAAGTACCGGGATAGATTAACAAAAAAAACAGGATATTTGCTACTAATACCCATAAAGTCCCTCCTAAAGCGCCTGTAATCTCATACCATTCGACCCACCGGTAATAAGAAGAGAATCCGTTGCCAATATTAAGCCAGGGCCAGTTGAGGTCCCAGTTGAGGTGTAAATACTCGAAAGCCATCCAATAAAAAACCAGTGCTACATAAGCGGAAAGGTTATTCTTCAGTTTTCTCCTAGTAAAATGAAAAAGTTGGAAAATGATGGTCATGAACAGTGCATTTACTCCAATGGCAACGATTGCTCCGACACCGGTTGAATTGTAAATCCACCATGTAGTTAACCCGTTCCAGATCAGGAAAGCAGGATAGGAATAGAACAGAAGGCTGAACTTGATAAATTTTTGGGGATACCGGTAGATAAAATCTTCGATGATCAGCAAAGGGATAAATCCTGCAAATAATAGACCAGGAAACCCTCTCATGGGCCAGCCTGCTGCCATGAGCAATCCTGAAAGGACGGATAAGACAAGTAGTTGGTGCTTTTTCATCAGGAAAAATGCATGATCTCAATGGTGATGAAACAAAGATAATAAATAAATCAGAACAGATTCCGGTCCAGTGTTAACTCAAAAATAAATCCTGAAAGAACAATCAAGACAAAGAAGGGTACCGGAGTTTCCTGATCTTCATTACTTCTTTGAATATCAGAACTTTCAACAGATCAATGTTCGTTTTTTCTTTTGCGGAAATAAAGATTGAAGGCATATGGTTTTTTGCCATCCAGGTATTTTCAAGATCATTAAGGGTGAGGTTTTCTTTCCTAACTGGTGTAAGGTCGTCATCTTCCTTTTGGACATTGGAATATTGATCGATCTTATTGAACAACATGATCATGGGTTTATCGGAGGCCCCTATATCTGTGAGGGTTTGGTTCACCACATCGATTTGTTCCTCAAATGCAGGATGAGAGATATCTACAATGTGAATCAATACATCAGCTTCCCGCACTTCATCCAGTGTTGATTTAAATGATTCAACCAGTGTGTGTGGCAGTTTCCTGATGAACCCCACTGTATCCGATAATAAAAATGGCAAGTCCTGGATCACTACTTTACGAACAGTGGTATCAAGGGTGGCAAACAACTTATTCTCTGCAAAGACATCCGATTTGCTGAGGAGGTTCATTATGGTTGACTTTCCGACATTGGTATACCCCACAAGCGCCAACCGGACAAGTTCCCGTCGGTTTTTCCGCTGTGTTGCTTTTTGTTTATCTATCTCTTCCAGTTTTTTCTTTAATAATGAAATCCGGTACCTTAGAATTCTCCTGTCGGTCTCGATCTCTTGTTCACCGGGGCCTCTCATACCAATACCTCCTTGCTGTTTTTCGAGGTGGGTCCACATTCGGGTAAGGCGTGGCAGTATATATTCGCATTGTGCTAATTCCACTTGGGTGCGTGAATGGGCTGTGCGGGCACGTTTGGCAAAAATATCGAGAATCAGGTTATTTCGGTCAAGGATCCTGCATTGGAGTTCCCGTTCGATGTTACGGATCTGGCTGGGAGAAAGTTCATCATCAAAAACGGCAATGTCAACTTCGTTGAGGGAAATATAGGCACGGATCTCCTCCAGTTTCCCTTTACCAACATATGTTCGTGGATCTGGAAATTCCAGTTTCTGGATAAATTTTTTCACAGTTATACCTCCTGCAGTGTCAACCAGAAATGCCAACTCTTCGAGGTATTCCTCAACCGTAAAAATATCTTGTTGGTGATGAGCGACACCAACAAGGATAGCAGTTTCCATATTAAAACCTCTTAAAGCCTATGATCTCCCTGACTTCGTGGATGGTTTTCTGTGCACTGGCGCGGGCTTTTTCTGCGCCAAGTTCAACCACTTTTTTCAAATAGGGTTCGTTGGCATGAAGTTCCTGTATTTTATCCCGAAAAGGTTCGGTGAAGAGGATCACATCTTCAGCCAGTTGTTTTTTCATGTCTCCATAACGGATCTGGCAGGTATCATAAAGATTGCTAAAATGAGCATAAGTTTCAGGTGATGAAAGTGTTTTCATCAGGCTGAACAGATTCTCAATGGCCTGGGTTTTTGGTTGGTTCATTTCTGTAGGACCGGCATCGGTCATGGCCCGCATCATTTTTTTTCTGATTACTTCAGGAGGGTCAGCCAGAAAAATGGCACTGTTTTCATTTTCCGATTTTGACATTTTAAGACTGCCATCCAGTCCGGGTATTTTCACAAGGGTTTCCTCAAATGTATAGGCAGCCGGTTCCGGAAAATAATCAATGTGAAACAACCGGTTAAACCGATTTGCAAAGGTGCGGGTCATTTCAAGGTGTTGTTCCTGATCTTTGCCAACAGGTACTTTATCTGCTTTGTGAATAATGATGTCCGCTGCCATCAAGGTAGGATATGTCAGCAATCCGGCGTTAACATTCTGGGGTTGCTGGCGAAGCTTTTCCTTAAAGGATGTGCAGCGTTCCAGTTCACCAACATATGCATTCATGTTCAGGAGGAGGTAGAGCTCTGCTGTTTCAGGCAGATCACTCTGGACATAAAGGGTTGCTTTTTCTGGGTCCAGGCCACAGGCAAGAAATTCTACAAGAACATTCTTGACATTGCCATGAAGATCTGCAGGAGTAGGATGTGTAGTAAGGGAATGATAATCGGCAATAAAGAAGAAACACCGGTTTTCTTCCTGCATTCTGATAAAACTTTTCAATGCCCCGAAATAGTTTCCAAGATGAAGGTTCCCCGTTGGCCGAATTCCGCTTACAACAATTGACATGATATGACTAACAATTTATGATTGAAGATTTACTGTTTTGGATTGAAGATTTACGATAGTTTTTGGCTTTTAATTTATCAGTTAGGCTATGACTGACAACAAGTAATTGACCTATTACATTTTTATCTCGTCCCCGCCTTTGTTAAAGAAGTGATATTCCAGAAAATGGTATGAAGGCATAGGGTGAAGTTTGACTATTTGCTTAAACCTGAAAAACCATTTCCATTTTCTGTTGAAAAATCCTTTTGTGAAATATGCATAGATGTAAGGATGCACACAAAGCAGAAGTTTTTTTTCATTTTGTTCCCTGACGAGATAGCTGAGATGGTTCTCGATGTCGTCAGTTATCAGGATACTTGGTCTAATCTCTCCGGTCCCCTCACAGGATGGGCATTTTTCCAGGATCTGGACATTCATTTCCGGACGAACCCGTTGACGGGTGATTTGAACAAGGCCGAACTTGCTTGGAGGTAAAATTGAATGCTTTGCGCGGTCTTTCTTCATCTCATCTTTAAGACGGTCGTAAAGCAAACGGCGGTTGTTTCCCTGGTTCATATCGATGAAATCGATCACGATAATCCCTCCCATGTCACGAAGTCTTAACTGACGTGCTACTTCAGTAGCAGCTTCAAGGTTGACTTCCAAAGCATTGGCTTCCTGATTTTGTTCAGAATTGACCCTGTGACCACTGTTGATATCAATCACATGTAATGCTTCTGTATGTTCAATGATCAGGTACGTCCCGCTTTTTATTGTGATCGTCTTCCCGAAAGAAGCCTTAATCTGTTTATCAATGCCATATTGTTCAAAAATAGGCGTCTTCCCAGAGTGGAGTTTAACAATGTTGACTTTCTCAGGTGCGATTTTCTGAATATAATTCCGGATCTCTTCATAGAGAACAGCGTCATTGACAATGATGTTGTTAAAATCTTCATTCAGAACATCCCTTAAGATAGCTGATGTACGGTCAATCTCTCCGATGATCTTCTGCGGTGCTTTTGCTATTGGTAACTTTTGAGAAGTGAGTTCCCATTTTTTATAAAGGTTCCTTAAATCGCTGTCAAGATCAGCCACCAGTTTCCCTTCAGCAACAGTCCGGATGATCACACCGCAATTTTTGGGTTTGATACTTGCAATGAGCCGTTTCAACCGGCTTCTTTCTTCAGCGCTTTTGATTTTCTGTGAAACAGATATCTTATCTGAAAAAGGGATCAATACAATGTACCTTCCGGCAAATGATAATTCTGATGTTACCCTTGGTCCTTTGGTGGATATTGGCTCTTTTGCTACCTGGACCAGTATCTGTTGGTTAGGTTTCAGAACATTATTGATTCGCCCCGATTTTTGGATGTCTTCTTCCATCTTGTGCTCGCCGATGGAAAGTCCGGGGGTATTTGAAAAACCTGCTTTTATGTATCTTAGAAGGGAATTGATTTGAGGCCCAAGGTCAAGGTAATGCAAAAAAGCATCTTTACCATACCCGACATCAACAAAGGCAGCATTAAGCCCGGGCATAATCTTTTTAACCCTCCCAAGGTAAATGTCGCCAACAGCGAACTCGCTATTCGATTTCTCTTTATTTAATTCAACGAGTAGCTTTTCCTCAAGAAGCGCTATTTCAACCTCATTGGAGGTCGAATTAATGATTAATTCCTTATTCACTCTTTATATTTTTAAATTCCTACTCACCGATTAATTAACGATGAAGTCAAATGACCTAAGGAATAGTAGCAGGCAAGTGTGCGAGGAAAGAAGTGTCCCCCTCTGCATCTGATTATTAATCAATAATAAAACAGAGGGAAACATTTTACTTTTTCTTATGTCTATTCTTGCGCAAGCGTTTTTTTCGCTTGTGCGTTGCCATCTTGTGTCTCTTTCTTTTTTTTCCGCTTGGCATGATCGTTTGTTTTAAAAAGTTACTTTGCTTTAACTGATGATTTTACCTTGTTAACGAAGGTTTTTGCAGGTTTAAATGCAGGGATATTGTGAGCGGGGATGATGATTGTTGTATTCTTGGAAATATTCCTTCCTGTTTTCTCAGCCCTTTTTTTAATAATAAAGCTTCCAAAGCCTCTTAAATAAACATTTTGCCCGTGGATCATGGAGCTCTTCAAAGATTCCATAAAGGCTTCAACAGTTGCCTGAACAGCGACTTTCTCGATTCCGGTCTTATTTGCAATTTCTGCTACGATTTGTGCTTTTGTCATGTTGATATAAGTTAGTTATTCTATTAATTATGATGTTATTATTAATCAAAACAGGGGTGCAAATATAGAATAATTTTGATAGACAATGAAATAAATTTTCATTTTCATCAAAGGAATAAAAAAGGAATAAATTTTAACTCATTCTTCTTTGATAACAAGAATAAAACAATGTAATCATTTAAAAATGAGTCTTTTATAAATTCATCCTAAACTCATTCTATACTCATTCTATACTCATCCTATACTTTTTCTATACTGGTTCTTTAATTTAGATATTCTTCACATATGCTTTAGATATACTAAAACCCGGGGTCAAATCGACTTTAAAACTCGTTGATCCAAATTCGATTATTCGCCAACTCACCAGTTCACTAGTTCGCCAGTTCGCCAGTTTCCCAATACTTTCAATCCTGCCATTCTAGTTGTTAATTCTACAGTGGCTTTTATCTTCACTGCTTGCAATCTTTTTGAACAATTGAACATGGATAAATATTTCTTTCATATTTTAGCCGTCGAAGGTTATTCCATTTCTGGTATAGTAATCAATTTTTCATTTAGAATCATCCGCCAGCATGAATTTTTCAAAGATACTGGAAAAATGGTACGAGAATAACAAAAGAGATCTTCCGTGGAGAGAATCCAAAGATCCTTACCGTATTTGGGTTTCGGAAATAATCCTTCAGCAAACACGGATAGACCAGGGTTGGCATTATTACCTGCAATTCCTGGAAAAGTTCCCAGACCTTAAAGCATTGGCTGAAGCGGAAGAATTTGAAGTCCTGAAAATTTGGCAGGGACTGGGTTATTATTCACGAGCTCGAAACATGCATGCTACTGCCAGAACAATTATTGAAAAACATAATGGTATATTCCCGGAGACCTTCGAAGAGATAAGAAAACTTAAAGGTATTGGCGATTATACTGCGGCTGCAATATCATCCATTTCTTTTGGAATTGCTTCTCCCGTGGTAGATGGGAATGTACTTCGTCTTTTTTCAAGATTTTACGGGATATTCGAACCGATAGATACCAAACAAGGCAAAACCATCATCCTGGAAAAAGCAAAGGAACTAATCAACCATGAACATCCGGGAAATTTTAATCAGGCAATTATGGAATTCGGTGCCTTGCAATGCAAACCAATACCTGATTGTAGTATTTGCCCTATGAAATCAGGATGTATAGCATTCCGGCAAAAAAGGGTTGATGGTTTACCTGTAAAATCAAAAACAATAAGGCAAAGGACCCGATATTTTCATTATCTGGTCATTATGACCAAGAAAGGGAAGTCTTATTCGATTTTCCTGAAGAAAAGAACGGAAAATGATATCTGGAAAAATCTATTTGATTTTCCACTGATTGAAACAGTCAATCCAAAAAGCCCCGGTAAAATAATGCTGACAGAAGAATGGACTTCTGTTTTTTCAGGGATCAAAGTGACGAGATTAAAAGTGTCCCAAATCTATCGTCATATACTTACTCACCAGGTAATTCTGGCAAAATTTTATCAGGTTGAAATACCAGAATCTACTATCTTCCCATTCATAAAGGTTAATATCAATGACTTAAGTATCTACCCTGTACCAAAACTAGTAGAAAAGTATCTTCGAAATTTTTCACTTTAAAATCTCAATTAAAAAAAGTATTTTTGTCGCAAAATCGAAGTTGAATTACAAAATGGACGACGGACCGGCGATACAAACAGAAAAGATCAACCTGCTTTCCTTAGGGATGTCCAGCATGCTTTAATTGCAAGTTGTCCCCTTCTGGTCAGCAATAATGAAGGAAGGAGGCACAAATGACTTTACAGACCACTTTCTACTTAAGTCAGATCCTTGGGAAAAAATTTCTTTCTCCAGAAGGGAAGATTCTTGGTGTGATCAAGGATTTCCTTATTGATACAACCATTCAGTCAATTCTTGACCCTGAACCTTTACGACCTCGTGTTATTGCAGTAAAAGTGAAAACAGGTAATGCAATTAAAAGTTATGATTTTGCCACTTTTGAAGTTAAAAAGTTCAAACAAAAACTACAAGTAACTTGTTACGAAGTACATGAAGCGACGGATCAAATTTATCCGAATTGTATCTGGCTTGCTGGTAATGTTCTTGATAAACAGATTGTAGATATCAATGGCAGAAAACTGGTTCGTGTGAATGATGTCAGGATGGTGATGATTCCTTCCGGGACATATGCGATTGCTGTTGATGTTGGCATCGAAGGACTTCTCCGGCGTATCGGCATTGGTTGGGTTCTTCAAAAAACCCTGGATCCTGTAAATGTTAGTATCCCGGGAAAGATGATCCTTTGGGATGACATTGAGACTGTCGATTTTTCCAATTCCAGCATTAAACTATCCAAATCATCTTCAAAACTTCACACTCTTCATCCTTCTGATCTTGCTGATATTATTGAAGATCTCGACCGTGCGACCCGAACTTCCATCTTTGCCTCTTTGGATGAAGAACAGGCTGCAGACGTTCTAGAAGAACTTGAGCCAAAGGCCCAAATCGAGATTGCGGAAAGCCTTCCTGTAGAAAAGATGGCCGATCTCCTGGAAAAGATGCCTGCTGACGAAGCTGCAGATCTATTAGATGTTCTGGAAGAAGAAAAGGCTAAAAAGATCCTGGATGAAATGGAAAAAGAATCTTCCGAAGAAGTAAGGGAATTACTTGAGTATCCAGATAAAGTGGTAGGGTCGATCATGACCACAGATTTTCTGACTTTTAAGGAAGATCTAACCGTTGAAGAAACTATCAACGAGATTAGAAAGGAGCGTCCCGAGCCCTCCAACATCTACTCGATTTTTGTTACGGATAAAAACAATAAGTTGGTTTTTGCGATATCACTGATGGAACTGATTATTGCCAACCCTATGGCAAAACTCAAAGAGGTAACAAAACAAAAACCATTGACGGTCTTCGATCAGGACAAAGTAGATTCATTGGCCGAACTTTTTTCAATGTACAATTTGTTGTCCATACCAGTGATCAACCACGATATGGAATTGGAAGGAGTGGTTGTGGTTGAGGACATTGTGGAAGATTTATTAAATCATAGAAAAACCCGTTAATTTCAGGGAGGAATACAGATGGCCTTTGCGATGAGAAGAAAATCGATATGGCGGAATATTGCTTTATTCGCAGCGATACTTGGTCCGGGTATCATTACCGGCAGCGTAGATAATGATGCTGGAGGAATCACTACCTATTCTGTGGCAGGGGCTATGTATGGCTATAACCTGATCTGGACACTGATTCCATCTTTTCTCGTGCTTGTCATTATTCAGGAAATGAATGCAAGGATGGGAATCGTCACAGGAAAAGGCCTGGCTGACCTGATTAGAGAAAATGCCGGTGTAAAAATCACCTTTTTTATCTTCATAGGGTTGTTAATTGCAGATATTGGAAATACCACGACTGAATTTGCAGGGGTAGCAGGTAGTTTAGAAATTTTCAGTGTGAGTAAATATATTTCTGTTCCCATTGTGGCGTTTGTGGTTTGGATTATGGTTGTGAAGGGTAATTACAAAATCGCGGAAAAGATATTTCTAATATTTAGTGTCGCATTGCTGATGTATGTTATATCTGCACTGATGGGAAAACCGCATTGGCATGAGATAGGTCATTCAATTATCCATCCGGAAATGAAGATGGATACCCAGGGAATCGCAATGATCATAGGGCTTATCGGTACCACGATTGCTCCCTGGATGCAATTCTATATGCAGTCTAGTGTAATTGAAAAAGGGTTGAACATTAAGCAATACAAATTCATTCTCATTGATATCATTGTTGGTTGCTTAGCAACAGTGGTCGTCGCTTTCTTCATCATAGTGGCATGTGCCTCTACTCTTCATGTCAACAACATTGTGATCAATGAAGCTAAAGATGCTGCTTTAGCGCTGAAACCATTGGCCGGAGCAGTCTCATCACAGGTGTTTGCATTCGGCCTGTTTATTGCTTCGATTTTTTCGGCCACGATATTACCGATCGCCACTGCATTTTATGTTTGTGAAGCATTTGGCTTTGAGGCTGGGATCGATAAAAAATGGAAAGAAGCTCCTGAATTTTATTGGCTGTACACCGGCATCATCATTCTTGGGGCTTTGATCATTCTCATTCCTAATGCACCTTTAATTGCCATCACTTTATGGTCGCAAATCCTCAACGGACTATTACTACCAGTCGTATTAGTATGTATGATCCTGCTGGTAAATAATAAAAAGATCATGGGAGAGCATGTTAATAAGCCGTTACAAAATATCATAGGATGGGTTTCCATTGTAATACTGGTAGGATTATCAATAACACTAATTGTGATGCCACTTTTGTCTTAATTTATCAGCAAAAAAAATCTGAATAACCATATTACCTTTTCAATTTTACCCGATTAATGTAAAAATAATGAAACCGGCCGGACATTATTTGTACTTTTGTTCACAGAGTATTTATTAAAAACAAAAACCTATGTTATACGGTATCAACAAAGTTATCTTGATAGGAAACCTGGGGAAAGACCCGGAAATAATGAGGTTTGAAAGTGGCGTAAAAAAAGCATCATTTTCACTTGCAACCACTGAAACATTTAAAAACAAGGAGGGGGTAAAAACTGAGCATACTGAATGGCACAACATCGTGTTGTGGAAAGGACTTGCCGAAGTTGCAGAAAATTACCTGAAAAAAGGGAATACTATATATATTGAAGGACGAATCCGCAGACGGGAATATGAGGATAAAGAAGGACAGAAACGTTTTATATACGAAATCTTTGGCGATGTGATGACCATGCTTGGAGGATCGAAACGCGATGGTGTTCCGGAAGCGAATCCTCCATTAATTGCGGAAAAGGAAAATGGTAATATGGAAGCAACCATGCCTGAAGATGATTTGCCATTTTAGCATTAACCATATTATTTTACTGGTTCTGTCACCACTGGTTTTTTTCGCTTGCCAGAGTAATTATGTGCCTAAGCCGCACGGATATTATCGCATTGATTTTCCCGAAAAAGAATACCGCATATTCGATACTGCTTTCCCATATACTTTTGAGTATCCGGTATATGCTAAAATTGTTCGCGACAGTTCACGTGGAGCTGAACCATATTGGATCAACATTGTTTACAATCCATATCATGCCCAATTGCACATCAGTTACAAGATCATCAATAAAAATCTGGCAATTTATTTGAACGATTCCCATACTCTGGTGAACAAACATATCCAGAAAGCTAATGCCATCAGTCAACGGGAATATATTGACACAGTTGAAAATGTGTTTGGCCTGGTTTATGAAATCAGTGGTACTGATGCAGCCTCAACTTATCAGTTTTATCTGACCGATAGTACCAAAAATTTTGTCAGGGGAGCCCTTTACTTTGATCTCGTTCCCAATAATGATTCACTGGCGCCTGTCATTGCTTTTCTCAAAAAAGATGTCGAGCATATGATAACAACTTTCAGGTGGAAGGATGAATCAAATTTCAGGCACAAAGTAATAGGATCCAGGAAATAGACTACAGCCAATGGGACTACAAAAAACCGACACCCTATGATTGAAACCATCAAACTCGGAGCCCTTCGCTGGTCGCATTTATTCAGGCCTACCGAAGATGAATTACAGGGATTACAGGATTATTATCATTTCCATCCTCTTGATATTGAAGATTGCAAAAGCCCGGTAAACCTTAGGCCCAAGATTGATAGTTACCTTAACTATCATTTTCTGATCCTCCATTTTCCTGCGATGGACATGCAGGGCGAATTTGTCGAAGCAAAAGAGATCAAAGTTTTCTGGGGAAAGGATTTTTTAATTACGATGGGCAAATCCCATTGGTTGATTAAGGAACTATTCAAAAAAGAGCAAAACGAAACTAGTACCGGACAAAAGATGGCAGTTGAGTCGAGTGATGCTTTGTTTTATAAGATTCTTGAATATGTGATGGAAGATACCAGGAAACTGGTGGATTTGATTGATAAATCCGTAGATACATGTGGAAAGGAACTCTTTAGTAGAAAGCCTGAAAAAACGATAGAGAAAATTTCAATTACCCGGAAGAATGTCATTCTTCTCAACACAATATTAAAACCACAGATGGTTTTGTTTAACAAACTTCAAAGCGGAGCTATCCGTGGATTTGCTGAAAACATGGAAGATTACTGGGGAAATATTATGGACTCCTATCAACGAGCATGGGACATCATTGAGGATGACCGGGAATTGATTATCGGTTACTCAAAAACATTTGATTCCTTGCAGGTTAACAAGACTCATGAGATTATGAAAGCCCTCACTCTTATTGCATCCATCTTTTTACCCCTGACCTTTATTGCAATTGTTTTTGCATTAATGATCAAATTGCCAGTAAGTAGTTATATGAAACCTTCTTTATTGGTTTCAGGAGTCATGATTGGGTTGACCTTTTTTGTGGTGATTTATTTTAAATTCAGAAAATGGTTGTAAATCAGTGATTTTTGTTCATTACATCTGTTTGGCGTTGGATGGTCTCTTCATGTAATGCTTCCAGTAATTTTAAAAGGAATTCCCTTGATAACCCTATTTGCATGCCGGTCTTAACACGATCTTGGATGATCCGGCTCCATCTCTTTAACTGAAGGATGGTTATGTTATTTTCTTTTTTATATTTCCCAATTTCTTCAACAATATTCATACGTCGGCCTAGAATATCGATCAGTTCTTCATCGAGTTTGTCTATTTCTGAACGAAGGTTTTCCAATTTATTCTCAAATTCAATATTTCCATGAGCTTCCCGGATGACGAGGCGAGAGATCATCTCTTTTAAATGACCTGGTGTGATTTGTTGCTCTTTGTCTGTCAAGGCTTCTTCCGGGTGGTTATGAACTTCGATCATTAATCCGTCCATTTCAAGATCAAGTGCTTTTTGTGCAACTGGGAATAGCAAGCTGGTTTCTCCGCAAATATGGCTGGGGTCTACCAGAATTGGAAGGTCTGGAAATAATCTTTTTAGCTCTATCGGTATTTCCCACATGGGAGAATTGCGATAAGGGGTATGGGCAAAGAAAGAAAACCCTCTATGAATGGCGATAAGCTTTTGGATGCCGACTTGGTTAAGTCTTTCCAAGGCACCTATCCAGACCTTGATATCGGGGTTTAATGGATTTTTGACCATCACCGGGACGTCGATACCCCTGAGAGACTCACTTATTTCCTGAACTGAAAAAGGATTTACTACAGTGCGGGCGCCAATCCATAAAATATCAACTCCGTGTTTCAGTGCTTCTTCAACGTGTTTTGGATTGGCTACTTCAACTGTGGTGAGTAAACCTGTCTCGGTCTTCACCTTAGCCAGCCATTGGAGACCACGCTTGCCCACTCCTTCAAACATGCTGGGCCGAGTGCGTGGTTTCCAGAGTCCGGCGCGAAAAACTTTCACTTGTGGAATTTTAGCAAGTTTCCTTGCTGTCAATATCACCTGATCCTCCGATTCAGCACTACAGGGGCCGGCAACGATAAAGGGTAACTTTTTAATCGGCAACCAGTTGGTTAAGGGCTGTATATCAGGGGAAAAAGTCATTGTTCAACTATTCTATCGGTCTGTTTTAAATTGAAAATTGATCAATCCAAATGTAAAAGTAACAAAAAACACTTTGCCGGGTACCGGTATTTCCTGTATTTTTGTGCAATCAACAATGATATTTATTACATGGAAAAGATACAACAAACAAAAATCAAGCATCTATTAAAATCAACAGAAACAGGAAAGGAATATTTGGTCAGGGGATGGGTCAGGACAAAAAGAGGAAACAAAAATATAAGTTTTATTGCTCTGAATGACGGTTCGGTCATTCATAATATCCAGGTTGTTGCTGAGGTTGCACTATTTAACGAGGATCTTCTAAAGCAGATTACTACAGGTGCTTGTATTGAAGTCATTGGAACACTGGTTGAATCACCTGCTTCGGGACAGCCCGTTGAGATCCAGGCAAGAGAGATTACCATTTTTGGGACTTCAGATCCCGAAACCTATCCTTTGCAGAAAAAGGGACATACTCTTGAATTTCTACGCGAGATTGCCCATCTTCGTCCACGTACCAATACTTTTGGCGCCATATTGCGAATTCGTCATGCCCTGGCATTTGCTATTCATAAATACTTCAATGATCATGGATTTTTTTATCTCCACACACCCATCATCACAGGTTCAGATGCGGAGGGAGCCGGAGCCTTGTTCAGGGTCTCTGTTCTTGATCCGAAAGACCCTCCTTTGAAACCAGATAGTACTGTTGATTTTTCAGAGGACTTTTTCGGTAAAGAAACCAAACTTACGGTTTCAGGGCAACTTGAAGCGGAATTGGGGGCACTCGCTCTATCTCTGGTATATACTTTCGGCCCTACATTCCGTGCTGAGAATTCAAATACCCCGCGCCACCTGGCAGAATTCTGGATGGTTGAACCGGAGATGGCTTTCTACAATATTGCAGATAACATGGATCTGGCAGAAGATTTTCTGAAATACCTTATCCGTTATTCTCTTGAAAATTGTTTCGACGATCTGGAGTTTCTCAATAAAATGTACGATAACGAACTCATTGACCGATTGAAATTTGTTATAGAAAACGACTTTATTCGCCTTGGATACACTGAGGCTATTGAAATTCTGACAACCTCTGGACAGCAATGGGAATTTCCTGTTGAATGGGGAACCGATCTTCAGGCCGAACATGAACGTTACCTGGTGGAGAAACATTTCCACAAACCGGTCATACTGACCGATTATCCTAAAGAGATCAAGGCATTTTACATGAAAATGAATGAGGATAACAAAACTGTTCGTGCTATGGATGTATTGTTCCCAAAAATCGGAGAGATTATTGGCGGTTCGCAGCGTGAGGAGAATCTTGAGAAACTTACCAGACGGATTCACGAACTTAATATATCTGAAAAGGATGTATGGTGGTATCTTGATACACGAAAATTTGGCACAGCCCCACATAGCGGTTTTGGACTCGGTTTTGAAAGGTTGGTTCTTTTTGTGACAGGAATGAGTAATATTCGCGATGTAATTCCATTTCCAAGAACACCAAAAAATGCCGAATTCTAAGTAGATTTTTATGAAATTTTTTTTGGTCTTTTAAATAAAAGAAAATCCCAAATACTCATTGGTATTTTTTTTATCTTTACCATGAAAAAATACCGATGGAAAAACGCTGGGTACTTAAGGAATCAAGTGACCGGGAAGTGGTAAAAAACCTTGCCCAACGACTAAACATCGACCGAAACCTGGCGGAATTATTGGTACAGAGAGGAACCACTACCTTCGAGGAAGCGAAAGCATTTTTCAGACCTTCACTTTCCAATCTTCATGACCCTTTCCTGATGAAAGATATGTCGGCTGCTATTGACCGCATAGAAACTGCCATTAATCTCAACCAGAAGATCATGATTTATGGAGATTATGATGTGGATGGTACTACGGCTGTTGCTTTGGTGTACACATTTTTTCATAAGTTCTATGATCGGCTCGATTTTTATATTCCAGATCGTTATATTGAAGGCTATGGTATTTCGTTCAAGGCTATTGACATTGCTGCTGAAAACCAATTTGCTCTAATAATTGCTCTGGATTGTGGAATAAAAGCAGTTGAAAAAGTCAGGTATGCTACCGAAAAGGGAGTGGATTTTATCATCTGTGACCATCACAGGCCAGGAAGTGAGCTTCCTCCTGCATGTGCAGTCCTGGATCCCAAACGTGCAGATTGCCCTTATCCTTATAAAGAGTTATCGGGGTGTGGTATTGGGTTCAAACTTGTACAGGCCTATGCACAACAAAACAATATACTTTTTGATGAACTAACTCAGTATCTTGACCTTGTCGTTGTAAGTATTGCCTCTGATATTGTTGATATAACAGGTGAGAATCGTATCCTTGCTCACTTCGGACTGAAATTGATAAATATCCAGCCTCGTCCCGGATTGGAGGCAATACTCAGGTACAGTAATGTTCAGAAAAGAACCAATGGGGAAGGAACCGGATTTTTCAATAAAGAACTAACGATAACCGATCTTGTATTTTTGGTAGGTCCAAGAATCAATGCTGCAGGACGGATTGAGAGCGGTCGGAATTCTGTCCGTTTGCTAATTTGTGAGGATCTGGAGGAAGCTCTTCACCAGGGAGAAAAGATCGATAATTACAATACAGAACGGAAAAACCTGGATACTTTGGCTACACAACAGGCCATTGAGATGATCGAACAGGATGAACGTCTGAAAACAGCAAAAAGCACTGTTATCTTCAACCGTGACTGGCACAAAGGGGTGATAGGTATTGTTGCATCCCGTTTGACAGAGCATTATTACAGGCCTACAATAGTACTTACATTATCGGGAGAACTGATCACCGGATCAGCCAGATCTGTTAAGGATTTTGATATATATGATGCAATCGATTCCTGCAGTGATCTCCTGGAACATTTTGGAGGGCATAAATATGCAGCAGGTCTATCCTTAAAGCCGGAGAATTTACAAATCTTCATCGATCGGTTTGAAGAAGCTGTTACTGAGAAATTAAATGGGAAAGAGTTGGTTCCGGAGATTGAAATTGATACTGACCTTCCGTTAAGTAATATCAATTCGAGGTTTTATAATATCCTGCGACAATTTTCCCCATTTGGTCCTGGGAATGCATCTCCGTTATTCAGAACCGATGGGATAATCGATGCGGGGGGCTCGAGGATTGTTGGAAAGAATCATTTAAAATTATACATTGTTCATCCTGAAATTTCAGGTGGGCCTTTTTCTGCTATTGCATTTCAGCAAGGAAATCACTTTGAAAAGATTGAAAAGGGTAATCCGTTTAACATATGTTATTACGTTGAAGAAAATGAATGGAACGGCAATGTCTCTCTTCAGTTGAATATTAAGGATATAAAATTCGGGGATTAAGGTTACTTATTTCCAAAGCAAACGCCCATCCGGATTGCTTTTTCAATTAATGCATGATTCAAGGGGACTGTTCTTAACTTCCCACCAACTTCATTAAGGGGAACTGCGATGATCTCATCGTTGTGAGCCGAGACCATCATCCCGAACCGTTCTTCAGCTATTAGTTCAACAGCGTAAGTTCCATATCTGGTTGCCAGCACCCGGTCCATAGGAGATGGGCTGCCACCACGTTGGATATACCCTAAAATGGTTTCACGGGTCTCCAATCCGGTACGATTACTTATTTCCTGTGCGATATAATGACCTGGTTTTTGTCCTTTTGGTGTGGCGATTCCTTCTGCAATGACAACAATCGAATAAGGCTTTTTATTTACTGCTCTTTTCTTAAGGTTCTTAGCAACCACATCAATATCATATTCAATTTCCGGCATCAGAATGACATCTCCTCCACCGGCAATTCCGGAATATAAGGCAAGCCATCCGGCGTGATGCCCCATTACCTCTATTACCATGATCCGTTTATGGCTATTTGCTGTGGTATGCAGCCTATCAATGGCTTCAACAGCAATCCAGAGGGCAGAATCAAAACCGAAAGTTACATCTGTTCCCCAAACGTCATTGTCGATGGTCTTAGGAATACCGATGATGTTGAGTCCCTCTTCCGAAAGTAAGCTGGCAGTTCGTTGTGTTCCATTACCGCCAATGCAAACCAGCGCATCAAGTCCCATTTCATCATAGTGCTTTTTTATCAGCTTTGGCTTATCAATGCTATTAAAGATGGCATTTCTTTTAAATGGATTTTCCCGTGATGTACCTAAAATTGTACCCCCCAAAGTTAAAATCCCAGAAAGCTGGTTTTCATCGAGCTGTACATATTCCTGATTAATTAATCCAAGAAACCCGGATGAGATGCCAAAGACTTCCATTCCGTACTCAAGAATGGCTGTTTTCCCAACCCCTCGTATGGCTGCATTAATTCCAGGACAGTCTCCTCCTGCAGTCAGGATACCGATGCGCTTAGGTTTTCCCGAGTTGACCATTCTACTTTAACTGAAATGTACCAGAACCAATCTCTTTGTCTTCAGTATAGACAGTAACTGAATAGTTGCCTTTCATGGCAGGTTTTTCATCTTGCTTCTTGGTCCATTTAACACAAAGGGTCATCGCTTTTCCTTCGTACGAAATATCCTCGCGGATGGAATATGGAAGAGTTTGACCGTTGAGTGTAAATGTATCATACTTTGTCTTTGTTACAACAACTTTATCGGGTCTGCAAATACAGACATAGATTGTCTTCTTTCCTTTTTTTACCAAAGGGTTTTCCCCAATGGTGAAACATATACTGACCCGGTCAGTCCTGCTGGCTTTATCTGTAGGTGTTTCTAATTCTCCGCCTTTCAGTTTTAGTGCAGTGGAAGTCACATCATAGGCTTTGAGGATGGCTGCATTGTTGACTTTCGTTGTAAGTTCTTCTTTATCTTTTACCAGTGATTGTGATTTGGTCTGTTCGTCTCTGAAATCTTGCCTGATCTTTTCATTTTCAGCGTGCAATTCCTGGTTTACAGTATAAAGAGAATCCATTTGTCTAACATATCCTTGTGCAATGCTTTGCAGGCGGGCTAGCTTTTTGCTGACCTTATCATATTCCCATTTTGTACTTAAAAGATTCTTGATCTCAATTGCGTTGGCCTGAATCACGCTATCTTTTACTTTCAGGGAGTCTGAAAGAGCGCCATAGGCCTGTTTGGTTTTATTGTGCTCGGCGATAACAGAATCCAACTGTTTCTGAAGATCCATCTTCTCCATTTCTTTTTCTTTGACGAGAGAAGTCAATTGCATTCTTTGTCTGAACGTCCATATAACCAGAATCAGAAGTGCAAAAATTAAAATACCGATAATGATTTTGAATGTCCGGTTATTTACGTGTTGTTCTTCCATAGTAAGATGTTTTTTGATGATGCAAATATAAAATAAAAACAGGATAACGAAAACGTCATCCTGTTTTTAACTTCTAAGGGAAGAGACTATTCAACTTTCAATGCTTTTACAACATCACCCTTTTCCCTGACAATTTCATTCAGCCACCATTTTGGGTATCCGGGTTGTGAAGGCATAACTGCCTGTCCGGTTCCATTGGTTACGAATTTTCCGTCTTTTTCTTTTTTAATGTTGCCATCGATATATTTAACAAGAAGATATTCACCAAGTTTTTTCCAGCGTGCAACTGTACCATCACCTGTTTTTACTGAATAGTTAGTCAGGTAGGTCCTGGCTTTGGCCTTGTCAGTCTTGTACATTGAAAGGGCTTCTTTATCGATTTTTGCGGTCTCTTCAATGTATCCTAATTCAAGCTCTTGTTGAACTTTCTGGATGTCTTTGATCATATAACTATAGCGTGTATAGGCCCAATTAGCAACAAAATTAAAGGTCCAGAATGCAGAAGTCGGAGAATATTCAATCATACTACCATTCCCTTCAGCGTAAGAATGAGGAACTTTCAGGATCCCACAATACATCGGGGAGAAAACCGTCGAGTAGGTGTCATCAACGCCAAACCAGAATATACCCCCAATAGGATCTGGTAACCAGGTACGACTTTGTGCTACAAACACGAATCCGGTTTGTTGTGTCGAAACAGCTCTTTCATTTACGAAGTAATTAACGCTATCAGTGGTCCAGTACATCGGTCGCCAACGATAAGGGCAGTCAAAAGGACCTGCACCAATATCATGAGTCATGTCCATTTTTGTCCCTTCATAATGATCACGCATCAATTCCATTGCATCATGGACAGAAATTTTTTTGTCAGGTTTCACCCATAATGGCATACGGTTTTGGGCATAACCCCATTTGCCTTTTGTAACATAGCCCATGGCATAATCCAGGTATTGTCCCATGTTTGAGTTGATGTGGTTAAACATGGCCCAAACCCTTGCTTCACATGCTCTAGCTCCACTAAAAGAAACCGGGGCATAAGTATCGGAAAAACTAAATTCTTCATCTTTTCCATCAAACCAGCCTTTTGCACGAGCAAATGTGATCACGTCTTTTGAATAGATACAATTTTCAGGGTCATTCAGAGGGAACTGTGTAATACGAGCCTGGTTGGCATGTCCGCAAACATAGCCATCGGGTATTCTGCGTGCCACCCAAACTGCCCCTTTTTGATCGTCGCCTTTGCTAATGATCTCAAAGATCCAAGCTTCGTTTTTATCGGAAACAGATATTGATTCGCCTTCACTGTAGTAACCATATTTTTCAACAAGATCGGTCATGACCTGCAAGGCTTCTCTTGCTGTTTTTGCTCTTTGCATGGCAAGATACATCATTGAACCATAATCAATGATGGCTCCTTTCTGGTGCTGAAGTTCTTCACGTCCTCCGTAAGTAGTTTCACCCAATGCAACCTGGTATTCGTTCATATTTCCAACAACTGAGTAAGTGTGACGCACCTGTGGAATCTTTCCAAGTTTCTTCCCGGTGTCCCATTCAACAACATCCGTCATGGCTCCAACAGGATAATCTTTAGCGGGTTTGTAATATAGTTCTCCATAAAGGGTGTGCGAATCGGCAGAATAAGTGATCATAACCGATCCGTCAGTTGTCGCACCTTTCGTAAATAAAAAATTTGTACATGCTGATGATCGAAATACGAAACCGACGATCATGAGCAGTAACAAGCTAGTAATTAATAGCGATTTTCTCATGGTTTAGTGATTTTTATTGTTGTGGTTATTAAGATGAAATAGTATTAAAAATAATTATGGGAAACGATTTCTCTAATAAAACCCATTGTAATAAGTTCACGGGAATATGGTTTTATGACAGAGGTAAGATCGATGATCTTTAAGTTTGCCAATTCATTCATAAAATCGTAAATCCCCGTGTTTGTAATACCCTGGTTAACTACCTGATACATTGCAAACAGGGGAAAACAAAATACAATCACCAGAAGGATTTGCCGTTTCAAATTTGTATTATTATTAGGAACGGGTAATTTGCACAAAGGTAAAAAAAAACCTGATTCTTAACCTCAAACCTCTTATGGTTAGTTCATGGCGAAATAATGAGTTAGCGAAATGGTGAAATGAGAAGTTGTTGAAAAATAATTCAATTATACGTATTACATTTTGGGATGAAGCCGATTAATGGAGATTTTATAAACCTAAATTATGGCAATCGCAAACGATAATGTAATTACACGGATGTTGCGTGGGAAGGTTGGGAATGTTATTTTCCGGAGAATCGGGAAAAAGACCATTGCTTCAAAGGCTCACGACTACAGCAAGCAAAAGTGGAGTAAGGCCCAGATTGAAAACCGTAAGCGGTTTGGGAAGGCTTCGCTTAAGGTGAATAAAAAACTGCGTGATGATCCGGAGTTGAAGAAAAAGTATAAGAAGCTGGCAAAGGGTAATCAGAATGCCAATAATGTTGCCATGTCTGATTATCTTAGGCCGCCTGTGATAAATGAGATCAATGTTAAGAATTATAAGGGACAGAAAGGGAATACTATTCGTGTTGGCGCCAAGGATAAGTATTTTATTGCCGGGGTCATTGTGATGATTCTCAATGCCCAGGGGATTGAAGTGGAGAGCGGCATGGCTGTTGAGATGCCTTTTAGCGGCAGTGGCGTATGGGTCTATAAGTCAATGGAGGATAATCCTTGCTGGAAGGGAGGAAGGGTTGTTGTTCGGGTTGCTGATTTGCCGGGGAACGTGGTGACGGGTGTGCTGGCGCTGGACGGAACATAGGTATTTACGATTTCAGAAAATAAATCCAATTCTTTTCTCAAAAAGATGCTAAATCAGGCCTGGGAGAGGTATGCCCGGGCTTCCTTTTTTAAGTGAAAATTCCTTGTTTTTTCTGGTATTTTTCTGTTTGGAGGGGGGCAAATTTTGTTTGTTATCCCGAAAAAGGGTTGAATGATGGTCGGATACAGGTATGTTAATGCTAAAAGCCGGGAAAGCCGCAGGAAGGGCGCAAGAATCATGGAGAAAAATATGAAAGTGGGGTACTGGTAAGTATAAATATTCAAGTATTTGACTGAGAAATCGTGACGCGTGACACGTAACGCGTGACGGAGAAAAATAACGGATTTACGAATGATGATTTTGGATTTAACTTTGCTAATAACTCCTGGAGATAAATTGATTATTTATATCAGCAGTATGAATGAGAAAAACGTGTAATTTTGTAGAACAGATTGTTTTTATGCAAAAATTCTTCCTGCTATCCTGCATTATTTTTATGCCATTCCTGATTTTCGCACAGGGATTAATAAAAAAACCAGATACCATAAAAGGAGGTGGTATGTACCTGGATATTTCTTTAGGGATTTCAATTCCAATGGGGTCTTATGCCAGAGCTGATGTGAACAATTCAAATTCCGGCTTTGCAACCCCGGGGCTTCTTGGGCAAATCAACTTCGATTGGATGGGTAAAGGAAATACAGGTCTGGCGATTCAATATTCTTATCAGAACAACCCATTGAAAAGTTCTGTGAAAAATGATACTCTGGAAGGAATGTCACAAGCTCTTGGAACAAGGCCTTGGACTAACCATTATTTAATGGCTGGTTTTGTTTTTTTACGATACATTAAGAACGTTTATATTGAGGGCAGGGTGTTAATAGGCGTTGTAATTTCTTCAAGTCCTTTATTCAATACTTATGATCCTCTTTATCTAACACCTTCCTCAAATATTGGTACTGGATTTGCCTATGATGCTCAATTTGGTGCTGGTTATAAAATCTCAGACCGGGTAGCAGTAAAATTCAAAACAGAATACATTCTCGGCACTCCTAAGATTCATCATCAATATGGAGCACAAATTATTGGAATAGATCCGATAACCGGGGCATTTATTTACTCAGCACCAACAACTTTTGAGACACAAAAAACTATCTCGGCTCTATATGTTGATGCCGGCCTGGTAATAAAATTGTCAAAATGAGTAATTGGATTACTTTTATTAAACGTTTTTACTTATTTTTCTCATGTTAAGAAAATTATTTTTCTCTCTTGTATTACTGCAATTCTTGGTGCAGCAGGCGTTTTCTCAGGTAAGTGTAAAGGATTCTTCCATTGTTGTGCCGATGTTTTATGCTACCTATTCTTACCAAATGCCACAAGGGGGCCTTGCAAAAAGGTTCGGGGGAAATTCAACGATCGGTGGTGGATTTATGATAAAGACGCGCTCAAACTGGTTATTTGCTGCCGAAGGAAATTATATCTTCGGGAATAATGTCAAGAATAGCGACTCTCTTTTAAAAAACATTGCTACTCCCGACGGTTATGTCATCGATGCCAATGGATTATATTCAGATATCGGGTTCGGTGAATCTGGTTTTAATATCATTGGCAAATTTGGGAAACTTTTCCCTGTTCTTTCTCCGAATCCCAACTCAGGACCCGTGATCATGGCCGGGGTAGGTTTTATGCAGGACAAGATACGTGTTCACGATGGGAGTGGGGACACTCCTCAGATTGATGGCGATTACAATAAAGGATATGACAGGTTAAACAACGGGTGGGTTGCCTCATGGACTTTAGGCTATTTGTTTCTAAGTGATTCACGATTGATCAACTTCTTTGTTGGTTTTGAATTTATTCAGGCCTGGACTAAATATCGCCGTGCATTGAACTTTGATACAGGGCAACAGGATAAAAGTTCCCTATCCACACAATTCTACGGGATAAAAGTCAAATGGATGATCCCACTTTATAAGAGGAAACCGAAAGATTTTTATCTTTATTAACAAGTCGTGATCATTTTACTAAATCAGAAACAGATCGAATATTACTCTTAGAGGGATCACACAAACAGGTGACATATTTTGTTTTTTCTTTACAACATATCTATTTTTTTATATACCTTGGGAATCAAGGTATTTTCCATTGTTAATGAAAAAGCGAGATTATGGGTGAATGGGAGAAAAGATATTTTCGCCCAAATGGAGGAAGCACTGAAGGGTGAACATGAAAAGAAAAAGATTGCCTGGTTCCATTGTGCCAGCCTTGGCGAATTTGAACAGGGCCGTCCGGTTATTGAAGCATTCCGGAAGCAAATGCCTGATCACAGGATCTTTCTGACTTTCTTTTCTCCATCAGGCTATGAAATTCGTAAAAATTATTCAGGAGCAGATTATATTTTTTATCTTCCGCCTGATCTTCCTGGAAGGGCAGTAAAATTTGTAAGAATCCTGTCTCCTGATATCGTCTTTTTCATAAAATACGAATATTGGTATAATTATCTTTCCATTTTAAAACGGCGGGGAATTCCAACTTACATGGTTTCAGCAATCTTCCGGTCTTCACAACCATTTTTCCAATGGTATGGTTTCTGGTTCAGGAAACAGCTAAACAATCTTACCTGGTTTTTTGTACAGGACGAAGATTCAGCAAAGTTACTCAATGCTATTGGAATCGGGCAGGTTTCAGTGTCAGGTGATACCAGGTTTGACCGGGTCAGTGTCATTGCCCAACAGAATGGATCGGTCGAATTTATAGAAGGATTCTGCAAAAATTCCATGATTTTTTTATGTGGAAGCACATGGCCGGATGATGAAAAGATACTTCTTCCTTTTATCCGTGAGAATAAGGCCAGACTTAAATTCATCATTGCTCCCCATGAAGTGAATAAAGAACGAATAGAAGGATTGATGTCGCTGTTGGGTTCTGATGGTTTAAGGTATTCAGATATGAAAGAAAGGGTCAACCCTGAAGCCAGTATTCTGGTAATTGACAGTATTGGTCTACTTGCTTCTCTATACAGATATGCATTTCTTGCTTTCGTTGGGGGTGGATTTGGAGTGGGGATCCACAACATCCTTGAACCTGCAGCATTCGGAGTTCCTGTAATTTTTGGACCTAATTACGGAAGGTTTCGGGAAGCCAGGGAATTGATCAATAAGGGAGGGGCTGTCAGTATCAATGGGATAGAAAATCTTCGTTCAACATTTACAAGATTAATTGAAATACCCGATGAGCGCGATAGGTGCTCTGGAATTTGTCTTAAATATGTAGCAAGCCATAAAGGGGCTACGGAGCACATACTGAAACAAATTAAAATATCGGAGGAAAAGGCATAAGCGTGTAATCATCACAAAGGAAAAAGCATTATACCAGTTCAAATTCCTGATTCCTTCTCAATGGCTGAAATCCGGCATCACGAATGGCATGTTGAATACCGTCAGTGTCAAATTTATGCACTGCACCGGCAACAGAGACCACGTTTTCCTCAATCATAATTGACCCAAAATCATTGGCTCCTGCATGGAGGCATAATTGAGCAGTTTCTTTTCCTACTGTCAACCAAGAGGCCTGGATGTTGGGAATATTTGGAAGCATGATCCGGCAAATAGCGATCATGCGGATATACTCTTCAGGTGTCACTTTATTGTGGATTCCTGATTTTTTAGAAAGCACCGTGTTTTTATCCTGGAAAGGCCAAGGAATGAAGGAGATGAAACCTTTGGCTCCTGCAGGTTTTTCAGCTTGTGTTTTCCGGATGTGGACCAGATGCATGATTCTTTCTTCATGAGTTTCAATATGGCCAAACATCATGGTTGCCGACGTTGTCAATCCCAAGTTATGAGCCGACTTCATCACATCCAACCATTCCCTGACAGAACACTTTACAGGTGACAGGATCTTCCTGACACGGTCGGAAAGAATTTCAGCGCCAGCACCTGGGAGACTGCTGAGTCCAGCAGCCTTTAGTTTTTTAAGAACCTCTTCAAACCCTATAGACTCCATTCTTGCAAGATGGACAATTTCAGGTGGTCCGAGGGCATGAAGCTTAAGTTCAGGAAAAATATGTTTCAGGTTTTTAAAAAGATCAACATACCAATCAAGCCCAAGTTTGGGATGCAATCCTCCCTGTAAAAGCAATTGATCTCCACCAATGCATTTCATCTCTTCAATCTTGGATTTATATTCATCCAGTGTAGTAATAAATACTTTTTTATTATTGGCTGGACGATAAAAATTACAGAATTTGCAACCTGAAATACAAGCATTTGTGATGTTAACATTCCGGTCGATAATCCAGGTAACATTATTCCCGGGATGATGGATCTTACGCAGTTCATTGGCAGTATATATCAATTCTCCCAGTGGAAGGTGATGAACCAATGCAAGAGCCTGGGAAGGGTTTAGAAATTCCAATCGCAGGGCTTTATTAATGAGGAGATCCAAATTCATGTGATGGTGTTCAGGGCTGTGTCTAAGATAAAAACGAAAAGGGCAATTTTTATTACCTTTGCATGATAATAGTTTCCCAAAAATACGAAAAAATATGCATCCGGAAATTGTAAAAATTTCAAAGATCCCGATAAAGAGTAATATCGTTTTTCTGACACCGGCTCCCGGGGATTTAACAAAAGAATTTTTTAGCAAAGAGGAGTTAGCTTATATCTACAATCAGAATAAGAATCATGAGCAGGATTTCTTTTCCTTTAACAGGCTAAATTACTGGCTATTTATTCAAATTATCAAAGAAGAAGAAGATCCCTATAAGGGAAAAGAAGCCATGCGAAAAGCGGGAGATAAACTGGGATTGGTGTTGAATGAGTTCAAGCAACAAGAGATTATCCTTTATGATACATCAAACTCCCCTCAGAAAACGCTGGCTTTTGCTGAAGGAATGGCACTTGGAGAATACCAGTTTCTGAAATATAAGGGGAAAAAAGAGAAAGAAAACTCATTAAAGACAATCAGCATATTTTCCAGGAAAATACAGAATGAGGAGATAACTGATCTGGCTGCTGTCATTGAGGCCGTTTTTCATTGTCGCACCCTGATCAATGAGCCAAATTCTTTTCTCACTGCCATAACTTTTGCGCAGGAAGTAGAAAAAATGGCAAAAGCATGCGGAGCTAAAGTGGAAGTTCTTAACAAGAGTAAGATAGAAGCACTTCAGATGGGCGGTCTGCTTGCAGTGAATAAAGGCAGTGATATTCCGCCAACATTTACCATTATGGAATGGAAGCCAAAACAAGCGGTAAATAAAAGGCCATTTGTTTTTGTAGGAAAAGGTGTTGTGTTTGACTCAGGTGGAATGAACCTGAAGCCGGGCGACTCGATGAGTACTATGAAAGAGGATATGTCGGGCGCTGCGGCAGTTGCTTCAGCTATATACGCGATTGCCAGTGCCAATCTTCCGGTTTATGTTATTGGGTTGATGCCAGCAACGGACAATCGTCCCGGACCTAAAGCAATTGTTCCCGGGGACATCATTCACATGCAAAACGGGATGACTGTTGAGGTGTTGAACACAGATGCAGAAGGGCGATTGATACTGGCTGATGCATTGAACCATGCCAAAAAGTATGATCCTATTCTGGTGGTTGACCTTGCAACCCTAACCGGATCGGCCATCCGTGCTGTCGGACGCTTTGGTATCGTGGCCATGCAAACAAAAGCAACAAAGTTACTGGAACTGCTAAAAGAATCAGGATTGGAGACTTATGAGCGTCTCGTTGAATTTCCAGGTTGGGATGAATATAATGAGGGATTGAAATCGAATCTGGCTGATATTAAAAATGTTGGACCTGGCGAGGCTGGTGCCATCACAGCAGGAAAATTTCTGGAAAGGTTCACAAGCTATCCTTATATTCATCTTGATATTGCAGGTCCGGCATTTCTCGAAAAGAGAGACTCATACCGGGGACAAGGCGGGACGGGAGTAGGAGTACGGTTATTATTTGATTTCATACGTAACCAAGTGAAACAGAAAGCGGAATAAGAAGCAGAGCATTATTAACACAATGAATTAAGCAATATATTTGCAAAAACCGGAGATATGAACCCACCCCCTGAAAAAGAACAAAGAATCAGAGTAGGCATTACACATGGCGATATAAATGGGATTGGCTATGAAATTATTATTAAGACATTGCAAGATCAACGCTTGATGGAATCTTATACCATGGTCGTTTATGGATCCTCCAAAGTTGCCTCTTATCACAGGAAAACATTAAATATTAATGATTTCAATTTTAACCTAGTAAAAAAAGCCGACCTTGCTCATCCCCGACGCCCAAATATAATTAACATTGTTGAAGATGAGATAAAAATAGATCTTGGTAAATCAACACCCATTGCAGGAGAACTCTCGTTACTTTCTCTGGAAATGGCCATCAATGACCTTCTGAGCAATAATATTGATCTGATCGTAACAGCTCCTATTAATAAGCAGAACATACAGTCTTCGGGATTTTCCTTTCCAGGTCATACTGAGTATCTGGCACAAAAAGCAGGAGTATCAGATTACCTTATGCTCATGATTAGCAATTCTGTGCGCATTGGGGTAATAACCGGACATATTCCTCTTAACAAGGTCAGTAGTACTTTGACAGAAGAGCTGGTGCTTCATAAAATCGATATCATGAACCGTTCTCTGATTCGCGATTTTGGTATTCAGAAACCCAGGATTGCTGTGCTTGCCATAAATCCACATGCCGGTGATAATGGATTGATTGGTGATGAAGACAGGACCATCCTGCAACCTTCCATTGAAAAAGCATATCTACAGCAGACCCTGGTATTTGGACCTTATCCGGCAGATGGATTTTTCGGGTCTGGAACATTTAATCATTTTGATGGTATTCTTGCAGTATATCATGACCAGGGGATGATTCCGTTTAAACTGCTCTCCTTTGATGAAGGCGTAAACTTTACTGCTGGTTTACCATTTGTCAGGACTTCACCGGCACATGGAACGGCTTATGATATTGCGGGGAAAAATGAAGCAAGTCCAGAAGCTTTCCGAAATGCAGTTTACCTGGCATGCACGATTTATGGCAACCGTATTGCTTACGATGAATTACTGTCGAATTCCATGAGTGCAAAACCGATTCAACCTGAAAGCCCGCAATCATAAATGGATCTTTCATATTCTCTTTCTGAAGTTACATTTTTCACGAACGGAATCCTTTATGCAGGAAAGAATAAACCTGTTTCCATTTCTGAGATTCTCATCGACAGCCGCAGACTTGTTCATCCTGAGCTAACCCTTTTCGTAGCGCTCGTTTCCGGAAGAAATGATGGACATCGTTATATTGATGAACTATTTGGGAAAGGAGTACGGAATTTTCTTATTTCAACATTGCCTCATCAGAACGGATCAAATCCTGGGAAAGTGGATGAATTTTGGAATAACAATAACGAAGCCAACTTTATACTAGTTGAAAATACAACGGAGGCTCTTCAACAACTTGGGGCAGTGCACCGTTCAAAGTTTAGTATCCCTGTTATTGGCATCACTGGAAGCAATGGTAAGACCATCGTTAAAGAATGGTTGTTTCAGTTGATGAACAAAGAAAAAAAAATTGTAAGAAGTCCGAAAAGCTTTAATTCACAAATTGGAGTTCCTCTCTCTGTATGGAAAATAAGTCCGGAAAATGATATCGGAATTTTTGAAGCTGGCATATCACTTCCCGGAGAGATGGAAAAGCTGGAACCCATTATCCGTCCGACTATTGGGATTTTTACCAATATAGGCCATGCTCATGATGAAGGCTTTCATGATTTGTCTCAGAAAGTAGAAGAAAAGCTTAAACTTTTTTACAACTCAACAAACCTGATCTATTGCGTTGACCATGATTTGATCCACGAAAAAATCATGAAAACGGATTCATTGAATAAGGTCAAGAAATTCTCCTGGAGTCGAAAGCAAGAAGCGGATCTTCAAATCATCAGTATCCGGTTTGACAAACTACAGGAAACTGTCATCACAGGAATTTTCAAAAACAGGCAAATGACAGTAATGGTCCCTTTTACTGATGAGGCATCTATTGAAAATGCAATTCATTGCTGGGCATTAATGCTTCTTCTTGGATATCAGGAAGAAGTCATCACAGAACGCATGAAGACATTGGTTCCCATTGCAATGCGACTAGAGCTTAAAGAGGCCATCAATAATTGCTCACTTATCAACGATAGCTACAATTCCGATATAAATTCTCTTGGGATTGCACTAGATTTCCTGAATCAACAAACTCAGCACAAGAAGAAAACCGTCATTCTTTCAGATATTCTGCAGAGTGGTCGCGATCCGGAAAACCTTTACAGGGAAATATCAGGGATTATAAATAGCAAAGGGATTTCCAGGATCATCGGCATTGGCAATGAAATCAGCCGGCAAGCAGGACAATTTTCTATTGAAAAAACATTTTACCTTACTACAAACGATTTTTTTGAGCAATTTTCATTTTCTTCATTACGGGATGAAGCGATTCTATTAAAGGGGGCCAGGATTTTTGAGTTTGAGAGAATCAGCCATGTTTTGCAACAAAAATCGCATGAGACGATTCTTGAAGTCCATCTTGATGCACTCATTCATAACCTTAATTATTACCGTTCAAAATTACGTCCTGAAACCAAAACCATGGCCATGGTTAAGGCCTTTTCATATGGGGCTGGTAGCTTTGAGATTGCCAACCTGCTTCAGTTTCACCGTGTGGATTATCTTGCCGTTGCTTATACTGATGAGGGGATTGAACTTCGGAAGAGCGGGATTACTATGCCTATTATGATAATGAACCCGGAGGAACATAGTATTGACCTGCTTTTAGAGCATCATCTTGAACCAGAAATTTATAACTTCCGTATTCTTGGGATGGTAGAACAAGCTTTATCTGAGAATCAAGGAGAGTCGATGATTCCATTATCGATACACATCAAAATTGATACAGGAATGCACCGGTTGGGATTTGACCCCTCAGAAGTTGATGAACTCATTACGCGATTGCAGAAACATTCTGAGATTAATGTAAAGTCAGTTTTTTCGCACCTTGCCGCCAGTGAAGATCCGTCTGAAGACGATTTTACACAAAGCCAGATCCACTCATTAAAGGAAGTGGCTGATAGGATTCAAGCCGGCCTTGGTTATATTATTCCAAGACATATTTTAAACTCTGCCGGCATCAGTCGTTTCCCCGATGCTCAAATGGAAATGGTTCGACTTGGGATTGGTCTTTATGGGGTTGGATTCAACGAAAAAGAACAACATAGCCTGAGAAACGTCAGTACACTGAAAACTATGATTTCCCAAATCAAAAAAGTAAAAGCAGGAGAGACCATCGGATATAACAGAAAAGGTGTTGCAAAGACAGACCTTGTGATTGCCATTCTACCAATCGGATACGCAGATGGGTTTGACAGGCGATTAGGGAATGGAGTAGGGAAGGTGATGATCAATGGTTTTCAGGCAAAGACAATTGGAAATATCAGCATGGATACTTGTATGGTGGATATCACAGAACAGATTGCTTCAACGGGTTCATCCTTAATAAAAGAAGGCGATGAAGCCATTGTTTTTGGAGATGCCTATCCTATTTCACAGCTTGCCATTGACCTTGGTACAATACCCTATGAGATTCTGACAGGCATATCGAGAAGGGTTAAAAGGATTTATTTCTATGATTGACTTTTCCAAGCAGGATATTTTCTAATTTTGAAAGGTATTCCCTATCTATGAGCACGAAAAAACTATCTGTCCTGATCCCAGCATATAATGAAGCAGATACCATTTGCCTGATTCTTGAAAATATTCTGAACATTAAACTAATACAGGGTGTTGGGAAGGAGATTATTATTGTGAATGATTGCAGCACTGATCTCACAGAAGCCATAGTAAAGGATTACATCAGTCTCCATCCAAATAACAATCTTAGCTTGTTTAACCAGCCTACTAACATGGGAAAGGGGGCTGCAATTCACAAAGGGATTGAACTGGCTACAGGTGATTTTATTGTCATCCAGGATGCTGACCTTGAGTATGATCCAGAAGAATATAACCTCCTATTGAAACCAATACTTGATGGATTTGCCGATGTCGTTTATGGGTCACGATTTATGGGGGGCAACCCACACCGGATATTGTTTTTCTGGCATTCAGTAGGAAATCGTATCCTGACATTTCTTTCCAATATGTTCACTAATCTGAACCTGACGGATGTGGAGACCTGTTATAAATTATTCAAGACAGAAATCCTTAAAAAGATTTATTTTAGAGAAAACAGGTTTGGATTTGAGCCGGAGGTCACCGCCAAGATTTCCCGTTTCAAGGGAATCCGTATCTATGAAATTGGAATATCCTATTATGGGAGGACATATGAAGAGGGAAAGAAGATTGGGATAAAAGATGGATTCAGAACCATTTGGTGTATTTTCAGATATAATTTATTCGACAGGAAATATCTAAAATAGAAGCTGTCTAAAAAATAAAAGCATGTTTCTACACATTTTTAAAAAATCACTTTCTTCCCTAGCATTATTCGTTATTGCCATTATTTTTTTTCTGGTTCATTTTATAAGTAATCAGACCCAATTATCCTTGTTGATTTTCTTTCTTTACTTTTTTGTTTTCATATTCGGGATTGGATTAACAAGGCAAACGCTCCTTTTATATTTTCCTGACCTAACTGTAGCTATAACCATCCTGGTTCTGGCATTTGGCACCAATCTATTCTGTATTGTATCCTTGGATTATCAGATTCAACCTATCATCCTTTTTTCCTTGTATGCAATGGTACTCTTTTTCACTGCCAAGTGGCATATAAATCAAAAGATGATTTTAGTCATTTTGCTTGCAATTACCATTGGGCTGATCTTCCTTTTTCAACCAACTGGTTTCCTTGCTTTATTGATACCTATTCTGTGGGGTGTTCATGACAAAACGAGCTGGAAGTTGAAAGTCCAATTAATAAAAAGTCATTACTATCACTTGTTTGTTTTTTTCGGATGTCTTGCTATTTTCACTTTTATTCCAATTCAAATCTGGAAGATTTCTCCTGGAGAAATCCCACTTTTTTCGTTAAAGCTTCCAGGCGTTTTCTATTCTTTCTCTTCCTTTCTTTGGGATGATCTTTTTTCATTTGAACATGGTTTGTTCATTTATACCCCCTTAATGGTTGTTCCTTTGATCGGTTTCTATTTTTTTTCAGAGAAGTACCGTCCTCTTTTTTATGCTATTTTCCTTTTTTGTTTCCTGGATTTGATTTTTGAAACCAGTTGGTCATTATTAGGAACAACACCTGTATTTGGACAGATAGCGTTTATTCCAGCTTATGCTTTGCTTGTATTCCCGATTGCTGCCTTTATTGGCTTGGTTCAGAAAGGTAACAACATGACCAGGATTATTCTCTCTGTTCCAATCCTCTTTATTATCCTCTTGAATATTTTTCAGACTTGGCAAATGAATGAAGGGATCATGTTAAAATCGGGTATGAATGCTGATAAATATGGAAAAATATTTGGCAGGATCAGCCTTACGGATATTAAAAAACAGGAATTGGTTGGAATTGACGTTGACACAACATTTGTACTAAAGGATGAAAGCCGATTCCGGAAAGAAAAACTTGCTTTTTATGATTTTGAAGACATTAATGTTCCTTATCAAAGCAAACTTGAAGGGAATTTTGTAAATAGTGGAAAGTTGGCATTCACACTGGATACTTCTACTCAGTTTTCTCCTGCTTTTGAAATTTCCTATGATGAATTTACAAAAAGACCACGGGTTGGGCTAAGGATAACGGTATCTGTATTTGCGCTTGACACTGCATTTTTCTCTGATATCAATCTTGTGATTTCATCTTTACACGAAAAGATCAATTATCGGTATAAAAGGTTGAATCTTGGAAAACTGAAGTTAAAATCCGGCAAATGGAATACAGTTTCGTTCGATTATCTTATTCCTAAAGATCCCTATCCATCTGATAGATTAGTTGCTTATGTTTGGTATCCAGGGAAAGCCAGAATTTATATTGATGATCTTAAGTATGAAGCATTTGAAAGTAAATAAAAGTGTTTTTAAAAACCTTTTCTCAAAAGGTAATGGCGATTGGGCTATTTTTTTCCCTCTATTCTTTATTTGCCTTTACCTTGCTTACAATATCAACTTTGTCAATCGCAAGGTTAATTCGCCGGAGATCTATTCCGACAAAGCCGATTATTATGTTTACCTGCCTGCAACATTCATCTATGGCTGGGATGTTAACAAATTTCCAGAAGGCATAGAAAAAAAATACGGGGGTTTTCTTCTAGATCATAAAAAAAATAAACTTATTGATAAAACAACTTGTGGTGTGGCCATCCTTTGGACTCCATTTTTTCTTGTAACACATTTCATAGCTGTTCATTGGAATCTCCAGCCAGATGGATTTTCTGATTTTTATCAAAAGATGACCATCCTTCCGGGTGTTTTTTACCTTATACTCGGACTTTTCTTTTTGAATAAGTTCCTACGAAATTATTTTTCACGTAAGATCTCATATATTACAGTATTCCTGATCTTTGTGGGAACAAATCTCTATTTCTTTGGCATCGATGATGGCCTCATGTCGCATGTCAATTCCTTCTTTCTATTCTCTTTATTTTTATTTCTGCTGAAAAAATTTCTTGATCAGGAGGAAAAATCTATTGGCTTGTTTATTGGGATCAGTTTTGTCATGTCTTTAGCCATCCTAATCCGTCCTACCAATATTCTTCTTATCACCTGGATGATTTTTCTTGATATTACTTCAGTAAAATCTTTGTGGAAGCGCGTTCTCTTGTTTCTCAAACCTGGTTACATTCTTACTTTTCTCGTTTTAGCCAGCCTGGTTTTTTTACCACAGTTCATCTACTGGAAATATCTAACAGGACATTTTATTTATTATTCTTATCCTGGAGAAGGTTTTACAAACTGGAAAAACCCACTAATGATAGCGGTTTGGTTTTCTCCACTTAACGGTTTTTTTATTTATACCCCGTTTGCCTTGTTATTTATAGTTGGCATCGTAATCATGATCGTAAAAAAAATCTCAAATGGTATTTTTATCGGATTGTTTTTCTTGTTGATTACTTACATATTCGCATCCTGGTGTGTATGGTACTTTGGAGGAAGTTTTGGATATCGACCTTTTGTTGAATACTACTCTTTACTTGCACTTCCACTTGGGTATTTTCTCACCAGCATGAAGGCAATGAAAAACTTATTTATCCGATCTATGCTGATCATTTTTATCATAATATCAAGCTATTATAATCTTCGACTTACCTATAACCCACCATGGATTCCATATTCGACATGGGCTTGGGATGACTTCTTTATTTACCTGGATAATGCAGGAGTTCATCATTACAGTTCGGATACCTATACATATATACAGGATTTCGAGAATTTCGGATCTGTCGACCAACAATATCCTCAAACTGAATGTGTTCATTCACCGGGGATTGGCGGTTATGTAAATGAAGATATTCCCGTTAATGGGTACTACTTTCGAAGATTGGATGATGCTTTACATGCCCCGACAAAAAGAATAGAAGCCAGTTTATGGGTCAATGCCGGTAAGAAGAAAAAAACAGGTGCGGTTTTCGTCGGTGAGATCAAGGATGGGAAAGGGAACTTTTTGTACCGTAAAGAAGTGAAACTCGATGATTTTATAAAATATCCCAAAACCTGGTACAAAGTCACATCAACTTATGAAATTCCGGAATGGATCGATCAATCAGATAATATTTGCTTTTATGTGTGGAATAAAGAAGGGAAATCAATAACTTATGTTGATGATATTATGCTTAGGTTTGAAAAAGAATAATGAAATGAATCAGGCATTCTTTATTCCATAGAAGTAATTGATTTTTGCGGGATATTGGCAAGGTCATAGTGAAGAAAAGCCAATAGAGACTGAAATCCGAGCATGATCGGCAATCCGGCAAGAAGAACTGTTCCAGCAGTAGCAGGGTGAAGGGTTGTTAAACTGGAGATCCAGTGGATTCCACCAAAAACAAATCCAAACCCCAGGAAACCAGATGCCATAATTAACTCAAGTGTCCCGATATTGAAATCCCTGAGAAGATAATTGTAAAAAATCCGCTTGGTCAGTCGGTTCATATATTTAAAAGGAAACCGGATCATTACTCCGGAGATCCTGAGATTGCTTGTTTCTGTTCCGTACTCTGCATTCATTGGAAGATCCTGAACCACTGCCCTGATGGTGTTAAGCCTAAATAGCATGTCACTTTCAAAAAAGAAACGTCGATCAATTTTTTCGAGTGGAAGTTGTTTAAGCGCTGCGGAACTTATGGCTGTATAACCATTGGCCGGGTCCATGAGATTCCAATACCCGCTGGCAAGCTTACAGATAAAAGACACCATTGAATTTCCAAATCGTCGCATTGCTGGCATTGTTCTCAAAAATCCAAGATCATAAAAACGGTTTCCTTTCACATAATCTGCTTCTTTTCTTTGAATCGGATCAATAAACCTGGGAATTAATGAAGGATCCATCTGCCCATCCCCGTCAATTTTTATCATGATCCTGCAGTTATCCGCTAATGCTTTTTTGTAGCCAGTCATTACTGCTCCGCCAACACCGAGGTTAGAAGGATTGAACAGCACCTCGACCCGATGGTCTTCACAAATTTCTTTAACAAATTTTCCGGTTCCCTGAGGACAACCATCATCCACTACATAAATTTTTGCAACTTCAGGCCCTATTTTCGAAATAACGGCAAGGATAGACTCTTTGACTTTATAGGATGGAATGATAACTGCTATCATTTTCTTATCAATATTCATGAACGATTGATTTTTCAAAGGTAATAAGAATTTGTATTTTGATTAGTTTTGTCTTTCTATTCTATCCTAAACTTTTGCCATGCAAAAAAGTCATAAAAGGATCATCATTTTCTCTGGAATTATCATCATCATCGTTGTTGTGATCATATTCAGTGTGCGTTATCTTCCACTGAGCAGATTTTTCAAAGTCACTGGCACAACTGAAACAGAGTTTGTTAACCATGATTCAATCAGTTCATTTGTTCCTCATACATTGTATTTTGATTTTGAGATGGATCCTAAATCTGCAAATGATGGAAGGATATACAAAGGCATTGCCCATACAGGTCACTATTCCACAAAAGCATTCGGCAAAAACAGTTATAGTTTTTCCATTGAAAGGAAAGCCAGTGAACTCGGACTGGAAAATCTCGGGGCAATTTCAATCAGCGCATGGGTTTATGTATTTCCCGGGAAGAATGACCCGCTTGGGAATTTTGTATTTGCAGGAAGTAATGGGAGCATTAATATTTGCTGGAAAGCCGTTACAGTTAGTGGACATGAAATACCACGTGGAAAATGGTTTAAAATAAGCGGGATGTTTGATCTTTCTGATGTTTCGTTTAAACCTGATTCAAAACTGGTATTCTATTTCTGGAACAACAGTAGTACAGACATCTTATTAGATGATTTTTATATCGTTTTTGGTAGCCCGAAGCCTCGCAGAGGAGATTCTACCTTAGTTGATTTAAGTCATGGAGCACCTTTTATACAAAAATTTAATACACCACCTTATCCATTTCATTTTTTTGGGAAAGAAGAAATCAACAATGCGAATTCATCTTTTCTGATAAATAAGGATAAAATTAGAGCAGGGGATATCAGTCCATTTGACCGAATCTTTTCAGGCCATTTTATTTCCGGGAGCATGGAAACAGAGGATCTTCTGGCGATCAATAAAAGAGGTAAAACTGAACTTTTCACATTTTGTAAAGAAAATAATGAGTTCCGAAAAATCGATCTACTCATCTCTTCCAATTTACAAGACTACTTTAAATCGTCCGAAATCATCCATGGCTATTTCTCCGATGGAGGCTCAATGCAATTGCTGCTTTACGGCCCAAATGGATTATTGGTTGGAGCTTTTGAGAAGGTCAGGAATGGCTGTTCTGCTAATTCACAAACAACATTTAACTGTTTGTTGAAGACAAAAAATAATC
>Ga0364866_10077_pt1 | contig 65909 bp, 61 predicted proteins | sample ExccelAu500001D3_3_FD_206913 | JGI IMG/M metagenome (GOLD analysis project Ga0364866, IMG submission 206913) | Enriched cells from Trout Bog Lake Hypolimnion, Wisconsin, USA - BchlTB.Aug13.5000.01.D3 | ecosystem: Environmental > Aquatic > Freshwater > Lake > Hypolimnion/Profundal zone | place...
GGTAAACAACACTAAAAACAATGGGATCAATCTGTTGGCTTTTGGTGTGACATACACACCGAGAATCTTGGTATTAGATGAAATTGGGTGGATATTGCTTGGCATCGACAGGTGGTCGAATGGTTAAGTGTGAAATTTGTCGGGTAAACCGACAAATCCTATTACCGAGCTATCGCGATACGACCACGAGTTTCTCTAGTATCAATGATGGTTATAAAGCCAGTTATTGGATCAATAGTCTCACTGTAAATACCCTTGATCAGATTTTCGTATCTTGATTTTGGTTGATCAAACTGAATCTGCTGAACTACTGGTATTTGAGCTTGTTGCTCTTGCTGCTTGAGTTTGATACAACTGGGTGCGGCAGCTGAATACTTGCTTGTACATTTGATAGCAAGTGCATCATCATGCATACCGGCCTGATCAAATGATCGTGCGGCTTCAAATGTCATACATTCTGTTGCTTCCCATGAGGATCCTGCACTAAATCCAAATAAAACAGCGGAGCCACCAATTGATGATGATCCCATGCAAGGTGCTGTTGGAAAGTTAGATGGAGCTACTGCAGTAGCTACTGGGATTTTTGGAGCAGTATAGTTTGATGTGATAGTGGTGTTACCGGATGTGTTTCCACTTGAGGCTGATTTCCCACCGGTTGCATTAGACGTCCCACCTGCTGATGTAGAAGCGCCTGTGGATAAAGTACCAACAGAACCACCAGCACCACCCTGAGATGTAGAGGCCCCCGTGCTAAGGTTTCCTACCGATCCCCCTGCTGATGTAGAAGCGCCTGTGGATAAAGTACCAACAGAACCACCAGCACCACCCTGAGATGTAGAGGCCCCCGTGCTAAGGTTTCCTACCGATCCCCCTGCTGATGTAGAAGCGCCTGTGGATAAAGTACCAACAGAACCACCAGCACCACCCTGCGATGTAGAGGCGCCTGTAGTAGAAACAGAATTTGAAATAGGCGTGCTTGTTACTGCTCCGCCAGTAGTGCCTCCATCAGTGCTAACGGAAACTTGACCAAAAGAGATGCGAAATACGAGCACAGTCAAACTTGCCAATGCAAGTTTTTTAAACATAAATAGAAATTTCTTGGGAAATTGAGACCTACTCTAATTCGCTAGAGAGGACGACTGTTACGTGTGGTTGAAGAATTCAAGTGCCATAACAGTTATCAGCCTTGAACTAGGGTCAAGATACTCTTTAAGTCTTAGAAAAGATACTTTTTGTTATAAAAGTTTTATATAGTTCGAATCAAGGTCTTAATCAGTGCATTATTGCCAACACAATGACTGTGCGTGATAAAACCACGCCCTGCTTAGGCGCTTCATAAGATGCTCGAGCGGGGTCAACTGACAGTTATAGAGTTGGATTTTTTGAGTACTCTCATCGGCCAGTCGGTTGTTTGGCCTGCCCAGCACGATTCGAACGTGCGACCTACGCCTTAGAAGCTGTAAAAATGAGGTTAAACAACACTAAAAACAATGGGATCAAGCTGTTGGCTCGTGGTGTGGCATACACACCGAGAACCTTGGTGTCGGGTGGAATTGGGTGGAAGTTGACAGGCGTCCGCAGGCGGTTGGATGGTCGGACATCGAATTTGTCGGGTTAACCGACAAATATGGAATGCAGACGCAACATGAAGCGCATCAGAATTTCTTTAACTACTAAATGCTGCTTGCGTGAGTTTCTCTACCGTAGTTCGCCTCTAGCTGGCCAATATAGAGATTTTTGACATGGCTAACTTCTCCAGACTTGATAGCTCCATCAGCAGATATGACGCGCTCTTCCTCAAGATTTAACTCGGCCAAGGTCGAAGCAAATATCTCAATTAATTCAGGGTGTAGCCTGAGTAATTTCTGTAGCGATTCTTTACTGAGCTCATAAATCAGCGCATCTGCTTCAGCAGTAACCGTTGCAATATGTGGCATGAGCGCAAATAAAGCCTGACGCCCAAAAAACTCTGTAGCAATAAAGCGTTGCTTTACTAATGAATCGTTTGAATTAACCATCAGACGTGATGCCATTCCTTCAGCAATAATAAAGATGGCATCATTACGCTGTCCAGCGTGAACAATGATATCCCCAGGTTTAAAGCGGCGAGAAACCAACTCATTACCGATGCTGACCCATACCTCTTTAGAACATTGATGAAACAACCTAACCTGCTGGACTAGGTGATACAGATCTAAAGAACGATTGGCAATTTTGATTCTATCCTCAACCTCTGCACCAGAAGAGATTGTGATATTTGCTACTCGCATGCACTCTAAAACGCTCTTAATAATGGCATGCTCCGCAGGCTTTCGATCGCGATAGTCTGTGATGACATATTGAATTTCATACTTAACGCCTGAATCGGTTAATTCTCGGGCATATACATATGGCGGAGAGACAAATTTCACTCCAATGGCGCCAAGGGTTGCAGCATACAAAATACGCTCAGCACTTTCAACCGAAACATCGTAATCAATACTGAAGCTAAGGCTCTGTTTGGTGTTCGCATTCGGCAAATCTTGATTAATAACCACCGCATCAGAAATTTTGACGTTTGGGATATAGATTGCTTCAAGTGAATCTGTTAGTAAAACCGTATTACGCCAAGTAATCTGATGGACTCTACCAACATACTCACCGATCTTGACCTTGTCGCCAACCTTGAAGGTGTCCTCAAAGTTCAGCATGATGCCGGTAGCTAAAGCAACAGCAAAGTCTTTTAATGCAAAACCTAGAATTGCTGCAGATCCAGCACCAGTCACAATCAGTGCTGAAATATTTTGCTTAAAGACCAATGACAGAATGAGGCAGCCGCCAATAAAGATGACAATGCCAGAGCAAATATCACCGATTAAGTTGGGTACCTTGACGTTCCAAGCACGCTCGATGTATCCATGAATAAATTCTTGATTAAAGATGCGTGCGGCTAAGAATGTGAGCGAAGCACTAAAAGCGCCTACTACCCATTGCCATACCATCTCATCCGGAAATCCGGTAACTAGCGCTATAGGCCCAATAAAACTGTCCCGCATCAGACTTAAAAAGCCCAAGGCGATTGTTAAGACAGCTAAGAATCGATAACCTTTTTTCATTGAAAGAATTCCTGTTATTGAATCTTAGGCTGCTGTTGGGAAGCGAACTAGGAAACCAGGGGCATCAGTTGAACCAGCCTCTAAGGTGCCTCCAAAATGCTCGATCACCGCCTTAGCCAAAATAATACCAATCAACTTTTCACGTTTTCCATCAGAGATGAATCCAGTAGATAACTCAGCCATAAATTGACGAGCCTCATCGAGCAAAGCGGCAGTAGGTGCCAGGGATCCTGCATAAGCTGATCCTGAAAAGTTCAGAATCAATGAATCCTCTCCATTTGAGCGCAAAGCGATGTTGAGTTGTCCAGAACCAGATGCATGTGTCGTATGCGTGATTAATCTAGAAATGGCACCAGCTAGTAATCGGCTATCCCCATAGGTAGATGGCATGTCATCTAGAATATCGATATTCACTTGCAAGTTTGGCAAGCGTCTCGAAAGGTCTAGGCTCTTCAAGACATCTTCCAAAACGGCTGGAACAGAAAGCAGCTTAGCTTCCGCTCTGACTAAGGTTTGACGAAATAACTCGATCTGCTCATAGTCGGCCACAAGATGCCGAAGGCTATCAATTTCTTGAATCGAAAAGTCAACTCTATTGTCGATATCACCTTTATTTGAGGCACTACCCGCCTCTAACGCGTGCTTGATACCGGAGATTTGACCTGAGACAGCTAGCAAAGGACTATTAATGGCCGCCATCAAATTAGAGAAATAGCGTCGTTTAAGAGTTTCCAGATCTTTGAGCTTCTCAATGGCAGCATCACCCCGTGCCAAGCGATCCTTAAGTGCTCTTCTTTCGGCACCAATTGAACCCAACATACCGGTACGCAAGTGATCTAATTTTGAATAGCCAGCAACCAATGCAGCGGCCAGTAACAAAAATAAAATACCACCCTTAATGACTGCAGATTTAAAAGCAGCATTAAATTGGTCTGTCAAATCATCCACCATAGCAATGGTGATCGTTGGTTTTCCTACAAAGTTGTATATCGGAAACGCTTTGACATAAATTTTTTGACCATTATTGTCAACAATCTTGTGTTCTTTACTTCTAGGATCAAAATCAATTGCTTTAATAATATCGCGTGTCGCAGGATCAGAATAGTAGATGTAAATATCTTCACCTTTTTCGGCATCTTCTTTTTCATTTCGTGCGCGCTCTACTTGAGCAAAGCGTTCTTTGGTAATACTCGCCGCCCATTTGAAATGCGAATCTGCTGATGCGCCGTTTAATGGAATTGAAAAGTCGCTCACAAACTCAAGAACTCCGTAGAACTTATCTTCCCAGATGACGGGCACAATGCCACGAATACCAATAACACCGCCCTGCCCAGTCTCGACAGCCATGATGCGTTCTTGTCTGGCATTGGCAGCTACAACAGATGCACGGAATTTAGAGCCATCAAACTGTCCTAGCTCTGGGGCGCCTGCTCTATAAAACATCGTAGATGGTGGTATCCAAAAGTTCAATTGAGCGACTTCATGCTTCTCTTTTAAGAAAGCAAAGAATGGATCTATCTGTGCCGACAAAGTAGATCTATCTCTTTTGATGAAGGGATCGATAGTAACTCTGCTACGCAATAAGGTGTCCGCACCAATGCCCATCGCCCGAAACCTGGCTTGCTTAAGCTCTGTGAATACCACCTCAAATTGTTTAGAGCGGCCGTCTGCTAGCTCGACAACATTCTCAGTCTGTGTTTTATATGATGAGGTTGCATAAAAAATAGAAATGAGTGCGGAGCCCAAGACCAAGCTGATCACTAAACCTACACTGAGTTTATGTTTCGTCTGAGGTGTAGACACTACACCAATAGTGGCAGCTTTATCAGTCGAAGTTTCTTGATTCTTTTCAGCCATTCCGGCTCCCATTGGTAAATGAACTCAATATTCCTAAATCGAGTAATCAATTGATTGCGGTAGATTATGAGGCAAAAGTGGCAAATTGCCACCCTCCCTATTCACCGATACGTGGCAGTCTCACGGGCCAGTCAGGCCTGTGGCCTGCCCAGCACGATTCGAACGTGCGACCTACGCCTTAGAAGGGCGTTGCTCTATCCAGCTGAGCTATGGGCAGATCGGTGCTGGGATTGAATCTAGGTAGAACTATAGAGAAAGTGGTCGGAGTACAAGGATTCGAACCTTGGACCCCCTGCTCCCAAAGCAGGTGCGCTACCAGGCTGCGCTACACTCCGACGGAATCGATATTCTACACTGCAATGCCCTTTTAAGGCAAATCCTGTAAGATCCTGCCCAATGAGAGCCTTTTTCCACCGTCAGATAAGCCAGCAATTACGAAGTGTTTTCGTCGTTGGATTGCTGCTGGTTTGCCTGCTCGGAACTCACTGGCTGGGGTTCTCTCATGGCATTTCTCATAGCGGTCTAGGGACCTCATCCCAAATCTTGGGTGCAGGCAGTCAAAGCTGTGATGAAAACGCTGCGATTACCCATAGCTCAGCAAGCTGCCATTTATTTGATGCTTTAACTTTAGCGAGTTTTGTATCGACAGATAGTTTGGTCTTGATTGCGTTGTCTGCCTATATAGAGATAAATTCTTCTTTTGCCAAAACGGCTGACTATCAAACGGCTGAATCACCCTACCAGTCTCAAGCCCCTCCTCGCCTCATCCTTTAAAACTGCTTGGGGATGCGCTAGCGCTCCCTTGTTTTGAACAACCACCTTTTTAGTGGTTTGCCTGGATGAAATATGAAACGCCTCTTTGCTTTCTACCTCTGTAGAGTTTTTTGTCTCATTGGATTACTTCTAATGAATAACACTTGGTCTCAAACCCAAGCTGAGGCATTGCCGCAACTCGATGTTAGTGGCGTTAATGAACAAGGGCTATTAAGCCCCAATAAAATACTCGCTGGCGATGAGTTACAAAATAAATTGGCCGGCACCCTTGGTGCCACCCTCGCAAATGAATTAGGAGTATCCGCCACCGGTTATGGTGCCGGTGCATCCAGACCAGTGATGCGCGGACTTGAAGGTGCGCGCGTACAGATTTTGCAAAATGGTTTATCAGTTGGCGATGTGTCAAGTATCTCTGCAGATCATGCAGTAGCCAACCCCATTCAGAACGCCCACCAAATTGAGATCCTACGAGGTGCTAGTGCTTTGGTATATGGCTCCGGCTCTAGTGGCGGCTTAGTCAACGTCGTCAATGACCGCATTGTGACTTCTATGCCCGATATGGTGTCTGGTGCAATCAATACCAGCTATGAAACCGTCAACCAGGGCAAGACTGCCAACATTGAAGTAGATGCACCGGCCGGGCCGCTAGCGCTTCACTTTGATTCTGCAGTGAGCAATAGTAATAACTATCAAATACCGGGGTATGCCGAACAAGGTGGTCCCAACGCTAATTGGTCGATTAATCCCAATCAACCTGTCAACGTTCCTTATAGCGGCAAACTACCCTTCTCCTATAGCAATCAGAATAGTCTTGGCTTGGGCGCTACTTACATTCGAACAGACGGCTATACCGGCGTTTCTCTCGAGCGCATGAACCATAACTACGGCATCCCCACTTATGACGGTGGCTTTATTCAGCAATCACAAAATCGTTACGACTTTAGCCATCAAACCAATGATCCTTTTGATGGCTTCTCATCCATCAAAGTCAGTGCTGCCAATACCAACTATCAACATACCGAATTTACCAACACTGGGGTTGCAGCCACCCAATGGAATAACACTGCTACTGAAGCCCGTGTAGAAATGATGCATAAAGAGTTTCTGGGCTCCAAGGGTGTAATTGGTGCACAAGTAAATGGTGCCACATTAAATGCTACAGATCTGTCTAGCAATAATTACGCCATTGTTCCGCAAACGAAGTCCAATTCCTCCGCGCTCTTCTGGGTTGAGGAAGGTCGATATGGTCCAGTCAAAACAAGTTTGGGCGCACGCTATAGCTATGCTGGTCAAAATCCCAACTTGGCGACACAGTTTCCCAGCCCAAGTAGCCAAGGAGTGCCATCTTCTTATGGGCCACCAACACTGCAAAACCGTCAATTTAATTTAATGTCGTATTCAGCGGGTGGCATGCTCGATGTTGCTCGTGGTTATGGCTTAGGTTTGAGTTATACCGTTTCGCAAAGAGCGCCAACACCACAAGAGCTCTACTCTTATGGGCCACATGATTCGACGGCGACGTTTGATATTGGTAACGCTAACTTAGCTACCGAGACTTCACATAACGTGGAGATCAGCTTCCAAAAAACACTAGGGCTATTTCGTAGTAAGGCAAGCCTGTACCGCAATCAATTTAGTAACTACATCTATGGCTTTTACACGGGGGCTTACAGCACAGTCAATAACTTCTCGGTTGTGCAAGCATCTCAAGCCAGCGCAAATATCAAAGGCGCTGAAGGAGAGCTCACTTACAACTGGAATCAAAATGGTGTTGGTGGCAGAGTCTTTGGTGATATCTCTCAAGGATCTTTTAACGCTGGCGGCAATCTACCCTTGCAGCCTGCCCCACGACTTGGCAGTGAACTGGCCTATCAACGCGATGGTTGGTTAACGAGTGCAACTTATATTTATAGCTACCAACAAAACAGATTGGCCACTTGGGAAGTTGGGCCAACCCCTAGCTATAACTTAGTCAATGCCAATCTGTCTTACACAGAAAGAGTAGGCAAGATTAATTGGACCGGCTATGTGATGTTGAAAAATCTACTCAATGAAGAGATTCGGTATGCCACTTCACCGATGGCCGTCAGGCTCTATGCACCGCAACCTGGCAGAAGTTTGATGGTCGGTGTCAGGGCTGCGTTTTAAATCTGCTGCTTATCCAAGATATTTAATGAGGATCGCCCCAATCATTCCGGATCCCAGGATGACAAAGACTGGATTAATTTTGGTTCTCAGAATGAGATAAAGCGTAACAAGAGCTAAAGCGAGCGTGATGGGGCTAACGATCGATGCCTTAGCTACCGCATACACACCAGAAGCCATCAGGCCAATAGAGATGGGCTCCAAAGCATTCTGAATAGAACGACGCCAAGGGCTATCGCCAAAACGATTCCATACCCGCCCCACATAAAAACACAAAATGCTGGATGGCAAAAAGAATGCCAGTAAAACCACTCCTGCGCCAACAAGTCCTGCAACCTGAAATCCAATCACCAAGACCATCAGCATATTTGGGCCAGGGGCAACTTGACCCATACTATAAATATGCACGAATTGCGTATGGCTAATACCAAACTGATGGGCTAATAAGGTCTGCATTTCTGGTAAGACTGCTGTACCACCCCCTACCGCCAAAATTGATAAGAGTGCAAAGCTAAGTGCTAATTGAACATACAGACTCATGACTTAGCGCTCGGACGATAAAGATAAAGACATACTGGGGCCATGATGAGTAAAACCAATGGCAGTGACAGCTTGACAATACTCATCAAGCAAAAGGTAGTCACAATAATGACCAGAGACTTCAAATGCCGCCAGTGATCCTCGCCAATACGATAGGTAATGGCAGCCAACAATCCGCAGGCAGCAGCAGCTATACCAGCCAAAATGAGATTGGCTAAGGGGTGGTCGGTATTTTTGGCATAGGCTATGCCAATGGCTAAAACAAACAGAGAGCCAGGAAGAATCAAACCGAGGGCAGCACTAATGGCGCCACGCACTCCTCGTAGGTGATCACCAGCCAGCACGGCTAAATTAACAGAATTGAGCCCAGGCATAGTCTGACTAATAGCCAGATAACCCATAAATGCATCGGAAGATAACCACTTGCGTTTCTCTACCAGCAATATGCGCTCATAGGCAATAATCCCCCCGCCAAAACTAATCGCCCCGATGATGAAAAACTGCATGAATACGTCATGCAAGCCCGGGGGATTTAATTGAGGAGATACTTCCTGTAATTCAGAGCTCACTCAGGCTTTCCATAAATTAAGGCCGTTTTGGTACTTCCGATCTCCAGCCAATCGGCCAATTCAATTTGTAGTTGCTTAAAAAATTTATCGGCTCGCTTATGTGCTTTTGCTTGCCCACGATTTTCATCATTTACACGGTAAGAAAAAGCCAGCTCACCAACAATAGGGTCCCCTACACTCTTCATCCAAATCGCTATCTCGCAATGGGCTTGCACGCCGTCACCAAATACCAGGTTTCCTAAGGGTAAGCAAGCCTCTAAAATTTTATTGGTATTACCACCGACGATACGCATTGGAGATTTTTTATCAATCCCTAGGTTGGCAACACCTGGAAAGAACTTAGCAACACTGCTAAGCGTTCTATCAAAGATATTATCAATTGGAATGGCATCTAAAATGGCATTGTTAGAGTAAATGCTGCGCTTAGATCCAAGCTCATCCCCACGCAAGATCTCTTCCTTAAAGCGGATGCGAGATTTAATGCTCTTCTTGGGGGTGGGATTAAATTTTGCTGACTCGCCGATATCGTGCGTGCGACATTTGAGAGTTACCTCACAAAAATCATCTACCCAAACATTCTGACGAGATTCTCGCACGCGCAAAATTACGTTATTGCGTCGAAAGTCTTCGCCAGGCGTATCGTAAAAATAAATATTCCGTAAACCTGTTGTCGCGTTATCTAAGTGGAAAAACTCTACTTTGTTCTTTTTACAGAATTTCAGTATTTGATCACTCAGCGCAGTGATGCGACTACGTCGATCCAAACCCTTGGGCTTAATGAGTAATTTAAATTCTCGATTTGTGACGGATGGATGCAACTTCATCTAAATACCCCCTTGTTACCAAGAGGTTATCACCATCTAGAAAATCTTAATAGACTTCTGGGACGTACATCTCAGGGGGTACCGGTCCGCGGAGATAGTCTGGGTTGTGAACCCTGGCCGGCAATGTAATGACCGGGTGCTCAATCTCTTTATAAGGAATTTGATCTAGCAAATGGGTGATGCAATTAAGGCGCGCCTTCTTCTTATCATTGGCTGCCACAACCCACCATGGCGCCTCAGGAATATGCGTACGCTCAAGCATGGTTTCTTTGGCCTTGGTATAGGCTTCCCATAAACGACGAGCCTCTAAATCCATGGGGCTCAGTTTCCACTGCTTTAGTGGATCATGTATGCGCATCATGAATCGGTTGTACTGCTCATCATCAGAGATTGAGAACCAGTACTTGATTAAAATAACGCCCGAACTAATCATCATGCGTTCAAGATCTGGCACTGTTCTTAAGAACTCTTCATACTCGTAATCGCTACAAAAACCCATGACTCTTTCTACGCCGGCACGGTTGTACCAACTGCGGTCAAATAAAACAATTTCTCCGCCAGCTGGCAGATGTTGAATATATCTTTGGAAATACCACTGAGTCTTCTCGCGCTCATTGGGTGCTGGCAGGGCAACGACCTTACAGACCCGGGGATTCAAGCGCTGGGTAATCCGCTTGATTGCGCCACCCTTACCTGCGGAATCGCGACCCTCAAACAAGACAGCCACTTTTAATTTTTTCTCGACAACCCAGTCCTGCAGCTTGACCAATTCACCCTGAAGACGAAACAACTCCTTGAAGTACAGTTGGCGCGGTATGGAAGACCCGCTGTCGCCATCTTGTGAAAGACGATCATCATCCAGCTCCATTTCGAGCTCTTCGTCCATGCTATCCAGAATCTCTTCTTGAGCACGGCGATACCACTCGGCCATTTCTTTATGTTTCGTTGTCATCTTCGTTTACGCTCGTGATCTTGGATCTAGGATTATCCATTTTTTACTAGAACGTAATGACACTTTTATTACATTAATGGCTTTTGAGTGCTTTGGAAATGGACTCTTCAGCGTGTAGTGCCAATTGCTTACGGTCGATAATATCCCCTGGCGTTTGGTGTAGTTGTGGCAAAAAGCAGAGCTCCACCCCTAAATGGCGGTTTTGAACGACGTTTGCCATAGACCCCAGAAGACCCATATCCCCAATAAATGCTGGGGAATAGCTTCTTTTTCCGGTGATGGTGGAAAAATACTGGATAGCTAAAGGAAAGGTAGGGACGCCAGCCTCTAAAGCAGACTCAAATAAGTTTGGCTTAAATGGCAACACCTCATCTCCGACAGTAGAGGTGCCTTCCGGAAATATGCAAATCGATTCCGTTTTCAAAACCCCTGCCACCTGCCCGACAACCAGCCTTGCATGTCTAGAACTATCTCGCCGAATAAACACGGTTCGTAACTGCTTAGCCATCCAGCCAAACACTGGCCAGCTAGCTACTTCAGACTTGGCTACGAATCGAACCGGTCGAAAAGCATTGATCACATGGATATCAAGCCAAGAAATATGATTTGAAGCCAATAAATAAGGAGAATTTGGCAAGAGCTCCGCACCTCGAATCTTGAGTTCAATCTTAAAGATGGTGAGCAATCTTTTAGACCAGCGTTGGGTATGGTCTCGCTTTATCTGATCGCCAACAAAAGGGAAAAAGCACGATAAGGTCAAGGCTCCACGCAATATATGCAGAAAAATCAGCGCCCACACCCCGCAGCGCGTCAGAAACGGCGCTTTAGACTCGGTTGTTCGTGTTTGGATATTCATAAAGTTCTATCAATATAAATCAAGTCATAAAACTGTCTTGAAAGTGTCATGAGGATTACATAGACGGCAGGCTTAATGCTTACTCATGATGCATTACAGAGCTATCTGGATTTCAGACGTACACCTAGGAACATCAGGGTGTCAGGCAAACTACCTCCTCGATTTTCTGAAACACAATGAAGCCGATAAGTTTTACTTGGTAGGAGACATCATTGACGGGTGGAGACTTAAAAAATCATTCTACTGGCCCCAAGCCCACAATGACGTAGTACAAAAACTCTTGCGTAAAGCACGTAAAGGTACAGAAGTAATCTACGTACCCGGAAACCACGACGAGAGTGCACGACAATTCTTTGGCATGTCCTTTGGCGATGTCAAAGTAGTTGAGGAAGTAATTCATACAACGCTTGATGGCAGAAAACTCTGGGTAACCCATGGCGATCTGTTCGATGGCGTCATGCAATATGCCAAATGGTTAGCCTATGTTGGCGATACCTTGTATACCTTCATTCTCTATATCAACCGCTACTTCAACATGATCCGCATGCGAATGGGTTTGCAGTACTGGTCTTTATCCCAATACTTAAAACACCAAGTCAAGAATGCAGTCAGCTACATCGCAGACTTCGAACACATCATGGCCCGAGAGGCTCGCTTAAAGGGTTGTGATGGCGTGGTTTGTGGTCACATTCACAAAGCTGAAATCCGTGAAATTGATGGCCTGCTCTATTGCAATGATGGTGACTGGGTAGAAAGCCTTTCTGCTCTTGTCGAAACCATGCAAGGCGAACTCAAAATTATTTACTGGACCCAAATCAGAGGCGAACCAGTAAACGCAACTCCAGAAATTACCTTCCAACCTGCTATTGAAGTACTCATCAAAGAGGCTGCACTATGAAAATTATGATCATCACCGATGCATGGGATCCACAGGTTAATGGCGTTGTTAGGACCCTTAAGCAAACCCGTGAAGAGCTCATTGGCATGGGTCACGAGGTGGAAATGATTACGCCAAGTGGATTTAAATCTATCCCTTGCCCAACCTACCCAGATATTGCCCTCTCCCTCTTTCCTGGGAAGGAAGTTTCTCGAAGAATTAAAGAATTTGCACCTGATGCGATGCATATCGCCACTGAAGGTCCTTTGGGACTTTCTGCACGCTCGTATGCAGTAAAAAATAAATTGCCGTTCTCTACTGCTTATCACACCCGTTTTCCAGAATACGTTAAGGCCAGAATTGGTATGCCTTTAGCCATTACCTATGCCTTTATACGCTGGTTCCATGGACCATCTATGGCAGTAATGGCGCCCACGATTGTTGTGAAGGATGACCTTGAGAAATTTGGCCTGACTAACGTTGTCCTCTGGTCCAGGGGTGTTGATCTGGACATCTTTAAGATGCAAGAGTCCAAAAGACTGAATACTGCTCACCCAATCTTTCTGTATGTAGGCCGTGTCGCCGTGGAAAAGAACATCAACGCTTTCTTGGAAATTGATCTACCTGGTTCCAAATGGGTGGTTGGTGATGGCCCAGCAATGGCCAGCATTAAAGAAAAATACCCTGAAGTGAATTACCTGGGCGTATTACAGCAACATGAATTAGCTAAAGTCTATGCAGCAGCAGATGTGTTTGTTTTCCCAAGCAAAACGGATACTTTTGGCCTAGTTCTTTTAGAGGCCATGGCGTGTGGCACCCCAGTAGCCGCCTATCCGGTTACAGGCCCGATTGATGTACTCGGTAACTCGGCTGCCGGTGCGATGAATGAGGACTTGCGTGAGGCCTGCCTCCAGGCCCTCAAGATTCCGCGTGACGTTGCCCGTGCCCATGCAGAGAAGTTCTCTTGGCGCGCTGCCTCTGAGCAGTTTGCCAATCATCTTAAGCCGGTACCTTCGACTGAAGTTCATATTGCAGCACTTGCATAGGCTTATCCATTTTGACAGCACCTTATAACATTAGCGACAACCCCCACAAAGGGAACCGCGGGCTCACCCGCGCATGGCATGCAGCAAAAAACTCTTGGTGTGGAATGGTCTATGCCTTTAATGAAGAAAGCGCTTTCAGGCAAGAGCTCACACTTCTAGTCATCCTTGTGCCGACCGCCCTATTCTTGCCAGTAAGCCATCTAGTCAAAGCGATTCTGATTTCATCCCTGATCTTGGTACTAGTGGTTGAGTTATTAAATTCGAGTGTTGAGGCTGCAATTGATCGCATTTCTTTTGATCATCATGATCTATCCAAAAGAGCTAAAGATTTTGGCTCTGCCGCTGTCATGCTGGCATTACTGATCTCCGCATTGCTTTGGCTCACCGTCTGCATCCCCCTTGTCTTTAATTTGTAATAAATGCTCGCTACGATTAGCTATATATAAATAAGGTTAACCATGTCCGATATTCCAAACCCATTCGCAGCGCTTGATATGTTTGGCCCGCGCTTAAAAGACAAGCCGAAGAACAGTAAATTAAGCCCCTTCAAGAAGCTCTTGCCTAAAAAACTGGCAAAGAAACTATTCGGCAAAAAGTTTGCCACTAAGACTCGTAATCAACTCATTTCAGTTGAAGAAGTTGCACCAACCGTTGCCATTGTCAAAGCTAAGAAGCCTGGCTTCCAAATTACTTGGGCTAGTAATTCCAGTGAAATTAAAGAAGCGCAGCGCTTACGCTACAAGGTATTTGCTGAAGAAATGGGTGCTAATTTAGCCGCCAGCTCTGAAGGTCTAGATGTAGATGAGTTTGATGCCTACTGTGATCACCTACTCATTCGTGATCAAGAAACGTTAAAGGTTGTTGGAACCTATCGCGTTCTGCCTCCACATAAAGCGCAAGAAATTGGTCGCCTGTACTCAGATTCTGAATTTGATTTAACCCGCTTAAATCACCTCAGGCCAAAAATGGTTGAGCTGGGTAGATCTTGTGTTCACGCAGACTATCGTTCTGGCGCGGTCATCATGGCCCTCTGGAGCGGTCTTGCCCAGTACATGCAAAAGCACGAATATGAAATCATGCTCGGTTGCGCAAGTATTCCGATGGGCGATGGTGGTCACTTTGCAGCTAGCCTCTATAACTCCTTAAGCAACGATCAAATGGCGCCAGTAGAAAACCATGCGTTTCCAAAGTTGCCATTGCCGCTAGACAAGCTTAATGGTGGCCTTCAAGTAGATCTTCCTCCACTCATCAAAGGTTATCTCAAGATAGGCGCCAAGATTTGTAGTGCTCCTGCTTGGGATCCTGATTTCAATACCGCAGATTTGTTAACGATGATGCGCTTGTCAGATATCAATCCACGCTATGCCAAGCACTTCTTAGGACAATAAAGAAAGGGCTTATTTCAAGCCCACTTTGTAAGAGCGGCCGATGCGTTCCCATTCGGCCGCTTCTTTTTGTAGACTAAATTCTGTTAATGGGTGTTCATTAGCCCAATCTTTCGATAAGCTCACCGCATACGAACCATCGTGTTCCGAGATCTTGACCTTAGGAAGATCGCCATCACTTCTGCCACGGCATAAGACTTGAGCTAGTCGCAAACAAAATAGCATGCGCCAGTCATGAAAGCTGGCATTGTTTGCCAACTTTCCGAGTTTGCCAGCATGTCCAATGAGTAATGCCGCCAAGCGTGCTTGATCATTTTTTGAGAATCCCGGCATATCCGCATTGCCAGCAATATAAGCAGAGTGCTTGTGATAGCCATTATGAGAAATCGATAATCCAATCTCATGCAGATTTGCAGCCCATTGCAATAAAGCAATATTGTCTGAGCGGCTCTCGAATTCAGATTTAGGTAGTTGTGCTAAAAATTCACCAGCAAGATTGCCAACACGATGCGCCTGCTCGCGATCAACATCGTAGCGCTGCATAAATTGCTCAACAGTGACATAGCGCATGTCATGGTGTTGCGACCTGCCTAGTAAGTCATACAAGACGCCAATACGCAAAGCGGCGTCCGTCACCTCCATGGACTCAATGCCTAGCTCATCAAATACGGCAATCATGATTGCTAAGCCGCCGGGCCAAACTGCCCTTCGTTCGTCCTTCAGACCTGGCAACTCAACCTGATTCACATGTTCGTATTTAAGCAGGTGCTTTTTCATGGCTCGTAAGCCATCCCGCGTGATCAAGCCACCTGTGCCATTTGCCCGACTCTCGGGGTTAAAATTATTTTCCGCAATGAGATCGGCCAATGCTCTAGCTGTACCCGATGATCCAATGACTTGTTTCCAGCCACTCTTGAGATAAGCTCCCGAGATCACCTGAATTTCTCTACGAGCGGCTAACTCAGCTTCTTTAAAAGCATGGGCATCAATATTGCCCTTCGGAAAGAAGCGCATGCTATGAGAAACACAGCCAATATAAAGACTCTCCATCAGCCTAGGCTCGTAACTCTTACCAATAATCAGTTCAGTAGAGCCGCCGCCAATATCCACCACCAAACGGTTACCGTGAACAGCGGGCACCTCATGCGCTGCGCCAATGTAAATTAAGCGAGCCTCTTCTACCCCAGCAATAATCTCAATTGGAAAGCCTAAAGCCTCTTCCGCATCCTTGATGAACTGCGGCGCATTTTTAGCCACCCGTAATGTGTTGGTAGCAACTGCGCGCACCCTCGTGGGATCAAACCCCCGAATGCGCTCACCAAAGCGGCGTATGGCTGTTAATCCACGCTGATAAGCGTCATTACCTAATAACTTGTTGTCTGTGAGACCTGCGGCAATACGCACCGTTTCACGCAAAGTGTCGATCGGACGTATCTGAGTGCCTGAAGGTGTATTGACCACTTGCGCCACCAGCATCCGAAAGCTATTCGAGCCAAGATCCACTGCTGCAACAAGATCTGAATCATTAGACCGAAGATCGACTGGATTGGCTGCCAAAATATTCCCTGTGGAAAGATACGCTTAATTGAATATGTCTATTTTATGTAAGAAGCATGACAAATTCATGAAATTACTGCGTAGTCTACTGGGGAAAGGGTTTAGGCGGCTAAATTTTGCTCGGAACTTGAACAATCTACATTGCCATAGCTACAGAAAATGCAACAATCGCCTGACTTGGTTTTCAGAATGCCGCTACAAGATGGGCAACGATAAAACTGCTGAGATGAGCCTTCTGGAATCTCAAGAGCCTCGGTAGCTTTGCAGTGGGGACAAGTAATAACGGAGTTCAATATTGGGATATTCACAGGCAGATAGTGAACTGCAAATATTTCAGGAATAAGACAAGGCCCCAACAAGCCATCTAGTCGGTAGTACTAGGACTCCAGAAAGCCTGATTGACATACTCGAGATTGGCAATTTCCTGAATCAAGACATCCATCTGATCGCCATCTACGGCTGAATCCGTCAGAACAGCCTGGATCTCGACCTCATCACTGCCAAATTGGTGAACCTCAATATCCTGGGTCTGGTATCCCGCAGCCTCTAAGGTGGCTATAAATTGCTTTAGAGCGATCTTTTGGGAATGCTTGGGGGTGATGATGTAAACAGAATTCGTAACCTCAACAGACTCTGTATCCAAAGGCTGTCTGTTGATCAGGGTGACTACTGGGCGCAGCAAGGTATTGGCAGCCAGAACAAATAATGTAGCGAGTCCAGCCTCAAGAATTAAATCTGCACCAGCGCAAGCTCCAACAGCACCAGACGCCCACAGGGTGGCAGCCGTATTAATCCCGCGCACATTGCCCTCTTCTCGCATGATCACACCGGCACCCAAAAATCCGATTCCAGAGACCACATAAGCCATCACATGTACCGCCCCGTCGTGACCAGTCAGACGATTACCTGCATCGACAAAAATGGCTGCGCCAATGGCAACCAAAATATTCGTTCTTAAGCCTGCCGTGCGCTGACGATACTGGCGCTCTAAACCAATCAGCCCGCCAAATATAAATGCAGCCGTCAGACTAACTCCTGTATCGGCAAGGGATACTAGATTGATTGTTTCAAGAGACTCCATGGCGCCTTCCTAGTCAAATGCTCAAACTAGGGTCTTACTTTTGTCCCAAGCCCAAGGTTTGAACCATTACTTTAAATACTTCAGTATTGTCCATAAACCCGTGGAACTTCTCTGATCCAGGACCCATGGCGCTTAATACTGCGTCATCTGCAGTATGCACCCCAGTATCTTGATGCGATGGTAGATTGCCGCCCACATGAATGGCATCTTCCTGCAGTTGGACATATTTGGGGTTGGCCACAAAAACGCCACCTTCGCCTTTAATGGCAGGTACAAAGGTGCCGTCTAATTTTGGATGCATGGTCTCGTAGTGGTCGGGGTAGGCGCCGTAGAAGAAGGCCAAACGCTTTGAAACATCTATTTGGTTTGGATAGCCCTCTATATTTGCTTTGGGATAGTTTGGATAACCCGCATCAGCATAGGTGCCAACCTTTTCTCTTAAGGGTCCAGGTTTTGCATCGTTCACCACACCGCTAATGGAGCCGCTATGCGTATGGTCTGGCGTCACAATAATCAAGGTGTCGGGATGGGTTTTGGCAAAATCCTTGGCGATCTGCACAGCATTGCTCAGCATGATCGTATCAAAGGCTGCCCTCTCCCAATCTAAGGGGTGGTTGAATTTATCAATCAGCGCCGCCTCCACCATCAAGAAAAAGCCGTTGGGATTTTTTGATAGGACATTAATAGCAGACTGTGTCATCTCAGTTAAGTCTGGTTGATTGGGAAATTCTGCAACCGTATTTTTCTTGAGAAATAGGCGATCGAGAGATCCATCCATATTGTCTGGATGAAATACGCCAAATAACTTTTTAGTGCTCTTATCTTCTGAAGCTTTCAAAAGTTCTTGTTTTGTAAAAACAGTTTGATAACCGTCAGACTTAAATGCAGAAACTAAATCCTTATCGTCTTTACGCTTAGACCCTTTGGTCGATTGAGGGTAGAAATAGGCAGAACCGCCGCCCAAGATCACTTCGGCGCCACTAGCGAGCAATTGATCTGCAATGTACTGCTTGTCGGCGCGGCGGCGTGTGTGTGAAACAACTGCGCCTGGAGTTGCATCTTCTAACTCGGCATCAGAAACAATACCGACAGACATTTTAGTATTGCGTTTAATCAGTTCTGCAATGGTTTCTACTTTGGGATGAGATAAGTTATCAGTTGCACGCGAAACATATACACCCATGGCATTGACTGCAGTCTTGTGACCAGTCGTATAGGCGCTCATCGAATTAGCAGAATCCGTAATTAAAGAATCAGATCCCGAAGTGCCAATCAAAGCAATATTGGGCATGTCATCAAATGTCAGCTTACCCTGATATTTTCCCTCCGTAATTCCTTTTGACAGGACGCGGGCTGCCGTGCGATTTGCAATCGTCATGCCATCGCCAATAAAGAGAATGACATTCTTCACCCTTCTTGGGCCGCTTGCATAAACATCCCAACTAACTTGCAAACGCTCTTGGGGTGCTATAGCAGTCAAACTATATTTACCGGCCTTAGCAAGCTGCACGTCACGAAAAATCATGGAGCTGCCCTTGCCATTCTCATTAGCAATGAACTCGGGTTTAGCACTAATGAACTTGCTGACTGAAGCCCCATTCATTTGGATCTGTAAATCAGTGGCACTTACAACACTATTAAGTTCAACTTTGATATCAAATTTTGATCCAGCCAAGATGGCAGCATCATTGATCGGATAAATTGCCGCTGCATGAATTTGGGAGGAAATGAGTACGAAAAGTGCGGAACCGCAAATTTGAAGCAGGCGAGAGATATACATAGTCTTAAGAAAAATAGTGGGCGGGATAATTCAATATCCACTATGTGCGCACTTCATGACAAATCCATGACACTGCTAGAACCCCACTAGAGAGTATTTTTCTTGGCGACCTTGAGTTTTCCAGACTTGACTGCTTCACAAAATACGGCATAGTCAGCCTGATTCTGTTTTGAATAGGCCTTAGCAAATCCATATAAGGCCTTATCCAACTCCTTGGATTGACCACAATAGCCCGCGATCATGGCAGGATCCCCAGAGCGGGCATGACCTAAGGCTAAAGCCCACCCAAATAACTTCGCATAGTCAGGAAAGGTTTCTAAAGTGACACCGCCAGAACCAACGGCAATACCGCCCTTCATATCGCGCAATTGTCTTAAATAAAAGTCCTGAGTATCCCCAGCGTGATTATTAACAGCACCAAAGCCTAAAAAGATATCTGGCGCTCCTTGTAACAGTCTTTGACCCGCAACCACGCGGTGACCCATATTGGGATGCACCGACTCCCCAAGATAGGGAGTTAGGACTGATTTTTGAGCTTCTTTATATTGCAAAAATAAAGGGTCATTCTCACCATTACCTTCGAAATATAAAACCATGCAGGTCGTCCCGACAGAACCTACTCCGACTATTTTTCTGGCGAAATCCTTAAGCGAATAGCGACCAAACAAAACCTGCCTATCAGCCAACAATGAGTGTACATAACTTGAGACCGCTTGAGCCGCTAACTTCTTAAATGCGACTCCGTGAAGGCCTTTCTTAAGATGCTCAATTAAGGGAGGTCTATTAATGATTTTACGATTCTTGCCAACCAGGGTTGTGAGCTTGGCCAATACTTGAATATTGCCCTGCCCTTTCGTTTCCTTTAAGTAAGTGTCCAATGTTTTTTGGTGGGTCTTACTGAAATGCTTACGAATATCCTTCTCACCAATAAATTGCTGAGCCAAATTAAGGTATGGCATTTGCGCATATTGGGCCATTCGCTTCTGATATTCAGAGCTAATGTGATGTACCAGCTTTTTGCCGAGGGCCCCACTGCCCCCCATGCTTTCACAAGCAATCACGGCGCTGGCGACCAATCGCTTGATGTCCCACTCCCAGCTTCCAGGTAATGTCTCATCAAAATCATTGATGCCAAAAACCAAGCGATGCTCTGCAGTACCAAACAATCCGAAGTTGGAAACGTGCATATCGCCACACAATTGAACCGTAATATCAGTAGTTGCTTGATTAGCAAGATCCTGCGCCATAATGGCAGCACCGCCACGGTAGAAGGCAAAGGGAGATTGCAGCATGCGCTCGTAGCGAATTGGTATCAAGGCTTCATTACGACTCTTGGCCTGCTTCTGAAGCACTTCAATGGGATTAGTGCGGTGTTTAGGTGGAGCGTAAGTGCCCTGCTCTAGAAAGGTTACTTTTTTACGCAAGGCCTTACCAGCGGCAACCCGTTTTTTAATGCTGGACTGATCGGCCATAAAGGGCTCTGCTGGATTTAGCCTGGAAACCTTTGCAACCGGAGATCGAATGATTTTTTTAACAGAAGACATGATGACTCTTATTGAGGGAATATCTTATGTTACCTTGATCCAGATTGAGGAACCAACCATTGCCCCCAGGAAAGTGATTCCCTCAACATTAGCCATCTGAACTACTTTTAAACAACTTCATCTAGATTCAAGGCATATCGCTGATCCACCATAAAGTGATTAAACTTTTCAATGAATTTCTGGTTCTTGAGCCTAAGCTGATCATCTCTCAGTCCAGCAGCGGGCGTACTATCATTCGCTTTTTGGTGAGAATTCATCTCTAACGAATCAATATCCATCTTTGAATTCATTTCATTGTCCTATCTATAAAATTCATTAAGGCAATTATTCGATTTAAATGTGACGCCGTGATTGCTCTTTTGTGACAAATACCCCCTTGCCTCCGCGCGTCTTGTTACCATAAGGATGTGAAGAAGGATCAACGCCAAACGTAAGGATGTGACATGGACCATTGGGATTTGTATTTCAGTATCGCCATTCGGCTGGCTCTAGCCCTTTTAGTGGGAACCATCCTTGGCCTTAACCGATGGCTCCACCATAAATCTGCTGGGATCCGAACGCATAGCCTTGTTGCCATTGGTTCAGCCACAGCCATCATGCTGATCAGCGACTTTGTAAAAGACGATGCTCAAGCGGTTAGTCGGGTATTGCAGGGACTAATTACTGGACTTGGATTTCTAGGTGCTGGGGTCATTATTCGGGAGCGAAGCTCCCAAAAGATACATGGTTTAACCACTGCCGCCAGCCTCTGGTCATGCGCATTGATCGGGGCGGCATTTGGGGGTGGGCAGTTTGTCCTTGGCGGCCTAGCACTGGCGACCATCTTGCTCACCCTAGTGATTGGGGGGCCTCTAGAGCGGCTGGCCTCCAAACTCACTGGGATTAAGCAGGAATCCGAGGTTTCAACAGATCAAGACCAGTAAACCCAGGATGCGGGCAAAAAGTACTTTTGTCATATTAGTTTGGTAGCATTCCCAAAATCAGCAATCTAAATAGATAAAGTCATGAGCAAATATCAGTACGAAGACGCCGTTAAGCAACTCCAGGATTCTAGGAGTATTGGCTTGCAAGACTTTAAAAATCTTTCCTATGAAGATTTGAATGAACTTTTAGAAGAAATCAAAGTCTGGTGTCTCTACGCAAACGGCAAAGCAGACAAGCTGCCTAAAGAATCTAAAAAGAAAAAGAAAAAGAAAAAAGATTGAGGGTAAAGCGCTGCGGCTAATGCTTATTCGCTAACCCGCTCTTTAGGGAAGCGCAGAGTAAAGGTACTACCCTTTCCAGCCGTACTTTCAATGACAAGTTGAGCTTGATGACGATTGGCAATATGTTTGACAATCGCCAAACCAAGTCCAGTGCCACCAGTATCCCTAGAGCGGCTTCTGTCTACTCTATAAAATCTTTCCGTCAAGCGCGGCAAATGCTCTGAAGAAATGCCTGGCCCCGTATCAGCTACAGAAAACTCTCCCTGTCCCTGTGGGTTCACGCTCCACTTGGCGCTGATCGATCCAACATCCGGTGTATACCGGATGGCATTGGATACTAGGTTGCTAAAGGCCGATAAGAGTTCACGCTCATCGCCCATTACTTTACAAGGAGTGGTGGTTTCAAAATTGAGCGCATGTCTTCCGTGCGACAAAGCTTCAGCATCATTTTTTAATAAAGCCATCATCGTGGGGATTTGCACGACCTGCATAGGCGCCGGCAAGGTATTAGACTCTAGATTTGCTAGGGTTAGCAGGTCCTCAACTAAGCTTTTCATACGCTGGGCTTGCGACATCATCATGTCGAAATACTGATCTCTCTGTGACTTTTCTAACTCAAGAGACTGGACGGTTTCTAAAAAACCCATCAATACTGTAATTGGCGTTCTCATTTCGTGAGAAACATTTGCCACGAAGTCACGCCGCATGGCATCTGCTTTTTGTAAATCGGTGACATCTTGCACTAATAACAGGTGACGCTTATCGCCAAAAGGAAAAGCCTGGATCATCAGGCTTAAATTCGAATCCGAACCCATTCTTTCGAGCAACAAAGGATCTTCAAATTGGCGTTTGTTTAAATACTGCACAAACTCAGGGCGACGAATTAAAAAATTAATTCTTTGCATGGCATCGAGCTTAAAGTTCAAACCAAAGAAGCGTTCAGCAATAGCATTGCACCATTCAATTTGATCTTGATCGTCCAGCATGACGATACCGTTTGGTGAAGCTTGAAAAGCTTCGATAAATCGATCATGCTGTTGTTCGGTGACTCTAATTTGCTGCTTCAGATTGCGCACCAGGCGCTGCAATCTGAAAAACACCTCTTCCCAAAATCCACTAGGCAGCGGCATCGACTCGACGGTGTCTGCTAGCACGTACTTGCGTAAGCGGGCCAGATTAATGTAGGAGTAAACCAGTGGAATGGACAAAACAGCAATTCCAGCGGCAATGGCGATATTTTCACCCCAGTTGATCAGGGCGACGTAGGCGACAATAAATGCCAGGCAAACAATGAAGATAAATCTACTTAAAGCGGATAGCATTCCGCAATCTTAGAGCATTTGGGGCTTAAATGGAAAAAGCTCAAAAAGAGCTTAGGTCTGTGTGGGAGTCTTGGTAATACGATAACCACTCCCGCGAACTGTCTCAATATAACGATCGCAATCCATGGGGGCTAAGGCAGCCCTCAATCTCTTGATATGAACGTCAACAGTGCGCTCTTCAATATAGACCTCATTGCCCCAAATCTTATCCAAGAGATTGGCCCGGGAATGAACGCGTTCTGGATTTGCCATGAAAAATTGCAAGATCCGATATTCAGTGGGGCCAAGGGGAATTGGTTTGGGCTCCACATTCGGCCAAACGGCCAATACACGATGCGAGACAGGGTCTAGCTGTAATGGGCCGATAGCAAGAGGGCCGGTTTCCTCTACAGGCGTTTGGCGGCGTAATAAAGCCTTTACTCTAGCAACCAACTCTTTAGGGGAAAAAGGTTTGGTGACGTAATCATCAGCCCCCGAATCCAATCCCAGAACTTTATCGGACTCTTCGCTTTTGGCTGTGAGCATCAGGATGGGTAAAAACCGAGTGCGCTCGTTGGCACGCAACTCTTTGGCAAACTGCACGCCAGACTTACCTGGAAGCATCCAATCCAAAATCAATAAATTAGGAAGCTCATCGCGCATCATATTCAGCGCAACATCTGTTTGCATTGCCTTCTCAACCTCAAATCCAGCATGAGTAAGATTAATGGCGATTAATTCTGCGATCGAAGGCTCATCTTCAACAACCAATATGCGATGGGTCATTATTAAGCCCCAATAATCACTTATTTGCCTCGCGAACTAAATCCTCATGGGGGATGTGTCGAACATCAGCACCCTTGGCAATATAGATTACAAACTCGGCAATGTTTTTTGCATGATCGCCAATGCGCTCAATCGCCTTGGCAATGGTCAACATATCCAATCCAGTGGTGATGGTGTGTGGATCTTCCATCATGTAGGAAATCAATTTACGAACGAAGGCACGGAACTCTTCGTCAATTTGGCGATCTTCCTCAACCACAGCTGCTGCAGCGATTGTATCTAGTCGAGCAAAGGCATCAAGACTTCGACGTAGAAGTGAAATGGCCATTTGACCAGACAAACGAATCTCCGCCACGTTGATATTGTGTGGAGCGCCTGACTCAATCAAACGCTTCGTTCTTTTGGCAACGCGCTCTGCCTCGTCACCCGCTCTTTCAAGATTGGTGATCGCCTTAGAGACAGCCATAACCAGACGCAAGTCACGAGCTGTAGGCTGACGACGCGCAATGACCTCAGTACAGGCTAGGTCAATTTGAATCTCAAGGTCATTCACTAGCTTTTCGTTTTGAATAACGACATTACAAGTTTCTAAGTCCATTTGCGTGAAAGCGCGCATAGCAGTAGAAATCTGTGATTCAACTAAGCCGCCCATTTCTAGCAAACGGCTAGAAAGTGAGTTCAAATCGGCATCAAATTGTGAAGAAAGGTGTTTATCTGGCATTACTATCTCCAATTAACCAAAGCGGCCGGTAATGTAATCTTCAGTTTCTTTGCGCTGAGGCTTAATGAAAATTTCATCTGTTTTGCCATACTCAATCAAGCTACCAAGATACATATACGCAGTGTAATCGGATACACGGGCAGCTTGTTGCATATTGTGCGTCACAATGGCAATCGTATATTCATGTTTTAACTCGTTAATCAACTCTTCAATCTTTCCCGTAGAGATAGGATCAAGAGCAGAAGTTGGCTCATCCAACAAAATAACAGAAGGTTTAACTGCTACACCACGGGCAATACAGAGGCGCTGTTGCTGACCACCAGAGAGTGATAAACCACTTTGATTGAGCTTATCTTTGGACTCATTCCACAATGCGGCTTTATTTAAAGCCCACTCTACTCGCTCATCCATTTCAGAGCGAGAAAGGTTTTCATATAGACGAACACCAAACGCGATGTTCTCGTAGATTGACATAGGGAACGGTGTTGGCTTCTGAAAGACCATGCCGATTCGTGAGCGAAGCAAGTTTAAATCCTGCCCTGACTCCAAAATATTTTGGCCATAAAAATTAATTTCACCTTCTGCACGCTGACCAGGATAGAGGTCATACATACGATTCAAAGTACGCAATAAGGTCGACTTGCCACATCCTGAAGGTCCGATAAACGCAGTGACCTTACCCTCTTCGATATCCAAGTTAATATTTTTTAGGCCCTGGAAGGATCCGTAGAAAAAGTTTAAGTCACGCACCTCAATTGCGTTCTTAGCAGCTATCGGCTGCCCATTAGTTGCGACGTTCACACTACCCCCTTGACTATCGATCTGATTTAAGTCAAACATTGTTTTCATATTGGCCATCATGCCTGTACCTTTTCGCGGAACACTACTCGAGCTAAAATATTTAAGCCCAATACAGCAAATGTAATCAATAACGAAGCACCCCACGCCAAACTGACCCAATTATCGTAAGGGCTCATAGCAAACTGGAAAATAGTCACTGGCAAATTTGCCATTGGCGCATTCATATTAGTTGAAAAGAACTGGTTATTTAAGGCGGTAAATAGCAATGGCGCTGTCTCACCGCTAATACGGGCTAAGGCCAACAAGATGCCAGTCATAATGCCGCTCTGTGCCGCTCTTAAGGTAATCATAAAGGCTACCTTCCACTTTGGTGCACCCAATGCATAAGCTGCTTCGCGCAAACTACCTGGAACTAGACGCAACATATTTTCAGTTGTTCGAACTACTACCGGTACTGCAATTAAAGCCAAAGCAATAGTTCCCGCCCAACCTGAAAAATGCTTTACTTGTGCAACAAAAAGCGCATAGACAAATAAGCCAATCACAATAGAAGGCGCGGACAACATAATATCGGTCACAAATCGTGTGACCCCAGCTATCCGACTTCTATCGCCATATTCTGATAGATATAAGCCAGCCAAAACTCCAACTGGAGTACTAATTAATGTACAACTAAGAATCAACATCAAGCTACCAACTATTGCATTTGCTAAACCACCGCCCTCTGTGCCTGGTGCAGGAGTGCTTTGCGTAAACATATTGAGATTAATAGCCGAGAAGCCCTTAATAAACAACACGGATAAAATCCAAATCAGGAAAACCATGCCCAATACCATCGCGAACGAGGAAAGAATAAGGCCAATTTTATTGGTGCTTTTACGTTTAGCAAACACTGCTTGATCAATATTAACTATCTGACTCATGTCTTAACTCCCTGACTCTTCTCCATCCGAATCAGCATCCATTTTGCTAAAGCCAAAACAACAAATGTAATAAAAAACAGCGCCAAGCCTAAGGCAAATAATGAGGAGAAGTGGAGGCCAACCTCAGCCTCGCCAAATTGATTGGCCAAAGTAGAGGCAATCGAACTGCCAGGGGCAAATAAGGATGGTGAAATTCTGCTGGCGTTGCCGATCACAAAAGTTACAGCCATCGTTTCACCCAAGGCTCTACCCAATCCTAGCATTACGCCACCAATCACACCAGTCTTGGTGTATGGCAGCACAATATTACTAACCACCTCCCAAGTAGTGCAGCCGATGCCATAGGCTGACTCTTTTAAAACAGGGGGAACAATCTCAAATACATCGCGCATGACGGAGGCAATGAACGGGAGAATCATCATTGCCAGAATTAAACCGGCACACAACATACCGATGCCGTTAGTGGGGCCAGAAAATAAAATACCTAAAAAGGGAATTTTTCCTAAAGTTACCTGAAGTGCTGGCTCAATATAGTCACCAAAAATGGGTGCAAACACAAAAAGGCCAAACATGCCATAAATGATGGATGGCACAGCTGCCAATAATTCAATCGCCGTGCCCAAGGGGCGCTTCAAATACCCAGGGCAAATCTCCGTTAGAAATACTGCAATGCCAAAACTGAGAGGAACTGCAATGACCAATGCAATCACAGAGGAAAGCAAGGTTCCATAAATTGCAATCAGACCGCCAAACTTGCCATTAATAATGTCCCATTCATTGTCAAAGAAAAATCCAATGCCAAACTCATTGAAAGCAGGACCAGCATTGATAAACAATGAAACAATGATTCCCATCAGAGCAAAGAGCACTAACAGTGAGAAGAATTGCGTAACCGCATGAAACAGAAAATCTTGAATACGCTGCTTGCGAGCAATTCTGATTGCCTTGGCACTTGACAGATTCAGAGAGGCCGAAGAGTTCATAATCACTTTTACGAAAAATTAAGAAAAAAGGCCCCAAAAATATTTGGGGCCAGCTTTGAAGAATTCAGGATTACTTAGCCTGCACTTGCGACCAGACACTCTTGCGAATGAAATCAGTCGTTTTATCAGGCATTGCTACATAATCTAAATCTGCAGCCATTTTCTTGCCGTCCTTGAAACCATAATCAAAGAATTTTAATACTTCAGCAGCATTTGCTTTGTTCTCTGGCTTTTTGTAAACAACAACGAATGTAGCGCCAGTGATAGGCCAAGAGTTAGCACCAGGAGCATTAGTAATAAAAGTATTCATGCCTGGGAACTTAGCCCAATCTGTACCAGCAGAAGCCGCAGCGAATGAAGCGGCTGATGGCTCAACAAACTTCTCTTCAGCATTCTTCATCATGGTATAGCTCATATTGTTTTTCTTAGCATATGCATACTCTACATAACCAATGGAATTCTTGATGCGTGTTACGTTAGCTGAAACGCCTTCATTACCTTTGCCGCTAACAGTAGAGGCAGCCGGCCACTTTACAGCAGCACCAAAACCTACTGCATCTTTCCAGCTCTTATTTACTTTAGAGAGATAATTCGTAAAGATAGCTGTTGTACCAGAACCATCAGCACGAGTAACCACAGTAATATCGCCCGCAGGAATCTGCAAACCTGGATTCAACAAGGCAATGCGCTTGTCATTCCAGTTAGTCAGGGTGCCTTGGAAAATATCTGACAAAACATCACTAGATAGTTTTAACTGGCCTGGCTTGATGCCATCAATATTCACTACTGGCACTACACCGCCAATAATTGCTGGAAACTGAACCATGCCGCCAGCTTCTAACTCTTCAAAACTCAATGGGGCATCAGTCGCACCAAAATCGACTGTTTTTGCTTTAATTTGCTTAATACCACCGCCAGAGCCAATAGACTGATAGTTCAAGCTATTGCCTGATTTGGCTTTATAGGCCTCAGCCCATTTAGCTAAAACTGGGTAAATAAATGAGGAGCCAGCACCAGTCATCTCGGCTGCCATTGCGCCTGTTGATAACGACACCGCCACTGCACTTGCGAGTAAAACTTGTTTGATTACGAGTTTCATATATGAGTCCTTGTAGGTATGCCAAATGAATGCAATACCAAGACAATACGATTCGTATGTGACCCTTTTATGACAGTCTAGTTAAAGTTTATAAAATTCAATCCATTCAATAACTTAGGAATTATTTTTAGTGCGCTGTTGGGACTAAATCAGCGATGCTCTTAGCTGCTTTCATGGCAGCATCAGCGTCTTTTGTTTCCACCATCACCCGCAGGACGGGCTCTGTGCCAGATGTCCTAATGAGGACCCTGCCAACATCTTTAAGCTCTGATTCAACTTTGGCGATCTGCTTATTGAGGGCTTCGTCAGACTTCCAGTCGTAACCAGCCTTAAATTTGATATTGAGCAGCACTTGCGGAAAGATTTTGACTGAATCGAGTAATTGGGCCAGACTTTGCTTGTTTTGACTCATGGCAGCTAAGACCTGAAGTGCTGCAATCGTGCCATCGCCAGTGGAGTGTTGATCTAGGCATAACAAGTGGCCGGATCCTTCGCCGCCAATGATCCAACCTTTTTGTTTGAGCACTTCCAATACATAACGGTCACCCACCTTGGCACGCTCAAATCCGATACCCAAGCCCTTAATGGCGTTCTCTACAGCTAAATTCGTCATCAGGGTACCCACTACTCCACCCAATGCTTGACCGCGAGCAATGCGGTCCTTGGCGAGAACATAGAGGAGCTCATCACCATTGAATAATCTGCCAGTGGCATCTACCATTTGCAGGCGATCAGCATCACCATCCAAAGCGATACCGAGATCAGCCCCAACTTCTTTGACTTTAGCAATCAGCGCAGCCGGTGCTGTCGCGCCGCAGCCATCGTTAATATTGCGACCATCTGGGCTCACACCAATGGAAATTACTTCGGCACCCAACTCATGAAATACCGGAGGCGCAGTGTGATACGCGGCACCATTGGCACAGTCGACTACCAACTTCAAACCTTTAAGATTGAGATCTCCAGGAAAAGTGGATTTACAAAACTCAATATAGCGACCAGCCGCATCATCCAGACGAAACGCCTTACCCAACTCTTTTGAGCTCACGCAACCCATCGGCTTTTCTAGTTCAGCTTCAATGGCTAACTCAAAATCATCCGATAACTTATCACCATTGACTGAGAAAAACTTGATACCGTTATCTTGATAAGGATTGTGCGAAGCTGAAATCACCAAGCCAGCAGATAAACGTAAAGCCTTCGTGAGATATGCAACACCTGGCGTTGGAATAGGGCCGCACAGCATGACATCTACACCAGCAGCAGCAAAGCCAGCCTCTAAGGCAGCCTCCAATAAATATCCTGAAACACGAGTATCTTTACCGATCAGAATCTTGCAGCGCTCACCAGGTTTCACGTCACGCGTTAATACTTTGCCAGCAGCATAACCAAGACGGGTCATGAACTCCGGAACAATCGGAAACTGCCCTACTTCCCCGCGGATACCATCAGTGCCAAAGTATTGTTTTTTCATGGATTAATTATAAAACTTGTGAGTATTTAGTTGGCTATGTTGGTTTTGACTCTTAGAACTGAACCGCTTCCCAGAGCTTTAAGGCATCTACTGTCTCAGACACGTCATGCGCTCTGACAATCTTGGCGCCACGATCGGCCGCCATCACGGCAGCCGCAATACTGGCAGCAACACGCTCATTGGTTTCTTTTCCGGTGACTTTGCCCAACATCGACTTTCGTGAAACCCCCGCCAAGACTGGATAGTTGAGTTTTAAGAATAAGTCAAAATGGGCGAGCATTTGCAGGTTATGTTCGAGACTTTTACCAAACCCAAAACCAGGATCGATCGCAATACGATCTTTATCTATACCCACATCCATCAGAGTGTCGGTTCGCTCTTGCAAAAAGGCAATCACTTCAGTCACGACATCTTTGTATTCAGGATTAAATTGCATTGTCACGGGATCACGTTGCATATGCATGAGAACGATACCGCAATCACTACTTTCTAAAACTGAGTTGATGGCACCCTCTTGGCGCAGTGCCCAAATATCATTGACGCAATCAACACCAGCTCTTAAAGCTTGACGCATTGTCTCTGCTTTATAGGTATCGATGGATAAAGCCACTCCGCAATGTTTGAGCGCTTCAATCACTGGCAACACCCGATCTAACTCTTCTTGCAGGGCAACGGGTGTTGCTCCGGGCCGCGTTGATTCACCACCAATATCAATTATGTCGGCACCGCTCTTGATCATCAATTCTGCTTGAGCGATTGCATCTGTTGCCGTTCTGAATTTACCGCCATCAGAAAATGAATCTGGTGTGGCATTAAGAATACCCATCACTAATGGGCGCTTGCGTTTACTAAAATCAAAAAGAAAACGCCCGCAACGCCATGTTGCGGGCAGATTTGTATTCACCATACCAAGAGACTGGGTTTAGGCAGTCGCTGGTGCACTACCTGCCGCTGGACCTGGGGTACCGGCAGAGTTACCAAACTGCGTTGCAGGTGGTGGTGGCGGTATGCGTGGCGGACGACCTTCCATGATGTCGGTGATCTGCCCTGCATCAATGGTTTCCCATTCCAGTAAAGCAGCCACCATAGCCTCAACCTTGTCACGATTCTGCTCCAGGATAGATCTAGCCAAGGCGTACTGACTATCAATCAACGAACGAATTTCAGCGTCTACTTTTTGCTGAGTCAACTCAGAAACAGTCTTAGTGCTGTTGCGACCGAAGATACTTTCTGATTCGGTATCAACATAGACCATCGTTCCCAAGCTATCACTCATACCGTAACGTGTCACCATGTCACGAGCCATTTTTGTAGCGCGCTCAAAGTCATTGGATGCACCAGTACTCATGGAATGCAAGAACAACTCCTCAGCAGCACGACCACCAAACAAAATGGCCAACTCTTCCAACATGCGATCTTTGTAGAGGTTCACGCGATCAAATTCTGGAAGCTGCCAAGTAACGCCCAATGCCATACCGCGCGGCATGATGGTCACTTTATGAACGGGATCAGCCTTAGGTAATACCTTTGCCACAACTGCATGGCCAGACTCGTGATACGCCGTATTACGACGCTCTTCTTCACGCATCACTGCAGACTTACGCTCAGGACCCATATAGATCTTGTCTTTTGCGTCTTCAAAGTCTTTCATATCGACTGCGCGTTTATTACGACGAGCAGCAAACAAAGCGGATTCATTAACGAGATTAGCTAAGTCAGCGCCCGAGAAACCTGGAGTACCGCGTGCCAGTACTGCTGCATCTACATCAGGATCAATAGGCACTTTACGCATATGCACTTGCAGAATCTGCTCACGACCTCGAATGTCTGGCAAACCTACGTGTACTTGACGGTCAAAACGACCTGGGCGTAACAAGGCTTTATCCAAGACATCTGAACGGTTGGTTGCAGCAACAACGATTACGCCGCTATTGCTTTCAAAACCATCCATCTCCACCAACATTTGATTCAGAGTTTGTTCGCGCTCATCATTACCGCCGCCCATACCTGCGCCACGATGACGACCGACTGCATCGATCTCATCAATAAAGATGATGCAAGGTGAATTTTTCTTGGCGTTCTCAAACATATCGCGTACGCGAGATGCACCGACACCAACAAACATTTCTACGAAATCAGAACCGGAGATTGAGAAGAAAGGTACTTTAGCTTCGCCAGCAATCGCCTTGGCAATCAAAGTCTTACCGGTACCTGGAGGGCCTACGAGTAATACGCCATGTGGAATGCGTCCACCAAGCTTCTGAAATTTCTGTGGATCCTTTAAGAACTCGACTAACTCAAAGACTTCTTCTTTAGCTTCATCGCAACCTGCAACGTCAGCAAAAGTAATGGTATTACTATTTTCATCAATCAAGCGCGCTTTAGATTTACCAAAGGAGAATGCCCCGCCTTTTCCGCCGCCTTGCATCTGACGCATCATGAAGAACCAGAAACCAATAATCAATAAGGTTGGTCCGAGGTAATACAAAGCAGATACCAACATGTTTGGTTCGTCTTCTGCTTTACCAGTGACCTGAACGCCAAACTTCATCAAGTCACCAACCATCCAAATATCTCCTGGGGAGATGATGGAATATTTATTGCCATCAGCTGGGGTAACTTGTAGGGTGCGACCTTGCACATCCACACGCTTGACTTTGCCAGCTTTGGCATCGTCCATGAATTGAGAATAGGTGACCTGAGTCTGGTCCTTGGGCTTATCAAACTGCTTAAAAACAGTAAACAGCACGAGACCCACAATGAGCCATACACCGATTTTTTGGAACATATTGCTGTTCAAATTGAGTCCTTTGCCGGATTAGTCCGGGAGTTAAAGCGAATTGCTATACCTAAGTATTTGATTCTACTACCAGGCTTTTTCAAGACCTAATCGCATATTTATTTGATAAACCCTAGGTTTTAGGTGGGTATTGAAGCTTATTGGGCGCTTATTTGGGTGACTTTAGGTTTCTGCCCAGCAAAAAGATTTCGGAAGAGCGCGCTCTAGAAGCTTTTGGTTTTTTAGAGGCGACGTTCTTAAAGACCTTTTTAAAAGACTCCACAATCTGACTGTAGCCACTTCCGTTAAAGCACTTAATTAATAGAGCCCCTTCAGGCTTGAGATGCGCAAGTGCAAAATCGAGCGCTATCTCGGCCAAAAAGGCCATCCGTGCAGCATCTGCTACGCCTACTCCTGAGAGATTGGGGGCCATATCCGATAACACTAAATCAACCTTACCATTGGCGCCAACCGGCAAAAGCGCCTCAAGCGCCTTCAAGCCCTCGTCTTCTCGGAAGTCACCCTGGATAAAGCTCACATCAGCGATATCTTCCATCGGCAAGATATCGATCGCAATAATGGTGCCATCAGGCTTGCCAGATTCGATCTTGGGATTGCTTTTGCCGAGCTCCGTTAAACGATTGCGAGCGTACTGAGACCAACTCCCGGGAGCGCTGCCCAGATCCACGATGGTCATGCCCGCCTTGATGAGGTGATCTTCCTCATCAATCTCGCTGAGCTTATAGACTGCCCTAGCGCGATAGCCCTCTTTTTGAGCCATCTTCACATAGGGATCCTGTAAATGATCCTGTAACCAACTTTTATTGAATTTATTCTTTGCCACAACTTACCCACTTTCGCCGCCTATTTTCCCTGTTTCCGCCTCGTAAGGCAAAAGGAATCGACTCAAAAGCCAGTAAATACCGCACTAAGTTGCCCGTAAAGCCGGAATTTAGCTACTCCAATGCTCTATCATCGAGCCCATGACCGCACTTACTATCACTCCCACACAACGCAAAACCCTTAAAGGCGATGCCCACGACCTCAATCCAGTTGTCATGATTGGTAACGATGGTCTGACACCAGCTGTTATTAAAGAAGCCAAACTCGCTATTAGCCATCATGGTCTGATCAAGATCAGAGTTTTTGGTGATGATCGCGAAGCACGCGTTGCGATCTACGAAGAACTTTGTGACAAGCTCGACGCCGCCCCCGTTCAACATATCGGCAAATTACTTGTCATCTGGAGACCGAAGGATGAGCTTGAAGTGGAATCCACAAAACTCGGTAGATCTAGCAAGCAAACTAAAAAAACTTTGCAAGCACCGCGCACTAAACGCCAACCAAATCGTGAGTCGGCAAAAAATGGTATTCGCACCAGCACTTCAGAAAGATCTGATCGCCGCTCTGCTGCCACTAAATCTCCATTTGCTAGAGCCGCAGCAGTCAAGACAACATCAACAGCCGCGCCCAAGAAAAGGGTTCTGCGTGCAGACGCTGCTGAATCAAAGATTGGCTGGTCATCACCCGGTTATAGAAAAGCTGCAGCTGCTCCAGCACCTGTCAAGAAACGTAAAGTGCGCATGAGTAGCACCAAAAAGAAATTGCTTGGCTCTTAACTAGAAATGGTTTTAGTCAACTAAAAAGCGCCTCTCGGGGCGCTTTTGTTTTGTTGATTGCTTACTTCTTTAATGCTTTGTTGAATTATTTTTTAGTGAGTCGCCACAGTAAAGCAATTCCCAGCACACTCTGAAGCACAAACAGACTGCTCGATACGCCATGTAAGCGCGAGAACAAGGCTGCCGAGGAAGAAGCCATGACAGAGATGCTGTCAGCATTAGCCTGATCTCTTAAAGAACTCATCCAGGGAATCAACACAAGGCCTGCGCTAATGGCACAAGCGAGCATGGCCAGTAAGAGCCAGCGTATTAACCGATATGCGTTTTCACCTTTAGACACTAAGAAGTTGGCGGTCACCATAAGAACAAGGCTAAGCGCAATGCTGAAATAGGCCTCGACCCGAAAGATATTGCCAGCAACAATGCCGGCAACTTGGCGATCACCTAAAGTGGAGAACAGAATGGGGGTGACCAAGTAAGCAACAGTGACAAATCCACCAACCCAAAGACCAGCAACAATAGTGAAGATGCGTTGCAAGCCCTGATGTTGCATTAGATGTAACGCACCGCAAGAATTTCTACTTCACGATTACCACCTGGGGCTTGAACAGCTACTACATCGCCCTCTTCCTTGCCAATTAAAGCGCGAGCAATCGGAGAGCTAATCGAAATCTTACTAACAGCAATATCAGCTTCATCATCACCAACAATTTGGTAGGTAAATTTAGTGCCGTCTTCTAAATCCTCAAGTTCGACAGTGGCGCCAAAAACGATGCGGCCCTCTACATCCAAAGATGCAGGATCAATAATTTGAGCAGCAGACAGCTTGCCTTCTAGATCTTGAATACGGCCCTCGATAAAGCCTTGCTTTTCTTTGGCAGCATCGTACTCAGCGTTCTCAGAAAGATCGCCCTGTGCGCGTGCTTCAGAAATGGCAATGATGACGGATGGACGTTCAACGTGTTTAAGACGGTGCAGCTCTTCCTTCAGAAGTTCTGCACCGCGCTTGGTAATCGGGACTGAGCTCATACTACTAACCTAACCTAAATAACGATTCATGCGCAAGATCGCGCGTTGAAAACTCGATTTTAGATTAATTGAGCGTCCGATGTAAATTTTGTAAGGAATAAACCTCAAGCGAGTCTTTGCTACCGTCTTGAGACGCCATCAATCCATCCATCACGGCACGTGCGGCACTGATCGTTGTGTAATAGGTCACATTATTTGCTTGTGCACTAGTACGGATCGAGCGCGAGTCAGCAATCGCAGTACGGGTTTCATCCACAGTCGTAAAGACTAAAGAGATTTCCCCGTTCTTGATCAAGTCAACAATATGAGGACGACCGTCCTTCACTTTATTGACTACGCGAACTGGTAAGCCTGCAGCCTCAATCGCTGCTGCCGTTCCTTTGGTAGCAACCATAGGGAAGCCCAACTGATGCAAGAGCTTAGCCACTTCAACCGCTTTCGGCTTATCGCTGTCTTTGACAGTTAAGACCACTGTGCCGCTCTTAGGCAGCTTAATGCCAGCACCTAGCTGGGATTTAAAGAGCGCCTCACCAAAGGTCTTACCAACACCCATGACCTCGCCGGTAGAACGCATCTCTGGTCCAAGGATTGGATCGATGCCTGGGAACTTATTGAACGGGAATACCGCCTCCTTCACTGAGAAGTACGGTGGCTTGACCTCAGTCTTGATGCCCTGCTGCTCTAAAGTCTGCCCAACCATACAACGCGCCGCAATCTTAGCTAGTTGCAAGCCAGTTGCTTTAGACACAAACGGCACAGTACGAGATGCGCGTGGGTTTACTTCGAGAACAAAGATCACATCTTTGCCATCCACATTCTGAATCGCAAACTGCACGTTCATCAAGCCAATGACGTTTAAGCCTTTGGCCATGGCTGCGGTCTGACGCTTAATCTCCGCCACGGTCTCATCCGAAAGTGAATATGGTGGCAATGAGCATGCGGAGTCACCAGAGTGAACACCAGCCTGCTCGATATGCTCCATCACACCGCCAATAAAGACCTGTTGGCCATCGCTAATACAGTCCACATCGCACTCAATCGCATCATTTAAGAAGCGATCTAGTAATACCGGTGAATCATGCGAGACCTTCACAGCCTCGCGCATATAACGCTCGAGGTCACGGCCATCATGAACGATTTCCATAGCGCGACCGCCCAAGACGTAGGATGGGCGAACAACCAATGGATAGCCAATTTCTTCAGCAAGCACAAGTGCTTCATCTTCAGCACGAGCCGTACGATTTGGTGGCTGACGCAAGTTCAAGTCCTGGAGTAACTTCTGGAAGCGCTCACGGTCTTCAGCAGCATCAATCATGTCTGGTGACGTACCGATGATCGGAACACCATTGGCCTCAAGATCTAAAGCCAATTTCAAAGGAGTCTGGCCGCCGTACTGCACGATCACACCCTTAGGCTTCTCTTTGGCAACAATTTCCAATACATCCTCAAGCGTTAATGGCTCAAAGTACAAGCGATCGGAAGTGTCGTAATCGGTAGAAACAGTTTCTGGGTTGCAGTTGACCATGATGGTTTCATAACCATCTTCACGCATGGCTAAAGCAGCATGTACACAGCAGTAGTCAAACTCAATACCTTGGCCGATGCGGTTTGGGCCGCCGCCAAGCACCATGATCTTGTCACGATTCGTTGGCTCTGATTCACACTCACCATGCTCTGCTTCATAAGTGGAATACAAATAAGCAGTATTGGTTGAGAACTCTGCAGCGCAAGTATCTACGCGTTTATAGACAGGTACCACTTTCAAGCGATGGCGTGCAGCGCGTACAGAGGATGCATCAATGCCCAATAGTTTGGCTAAGCGGCGATCAGAGAAACCTTTTTGCTTCACAAAGCGTAGCTCAGCAGCAGACAAAGCATCAATCTTGCGGAGTTTTAATTCTGTTTCAATCGACACTAGCTCCTGAATTTGCTCTAAGAACCATGGATCAACCTTAGTCTCTGCATAAACCTCATCAAGGTCCATACCCATGCGGAAGGCATCACCCAAATACCAAATACGATCTGGACCAGGCTCACCAATTTCTTGAATGATGTCATCCAGATCGGTCGAGAACTCATCTAAACCGTCAACGCCAACTTCTAAGCCGCGTAAAGCTTTTTGGAAGGACTCCTGGAAGGTACGGCCAATCGCCATTACCTCACCAACAGATTTCATCTGCGTCGTTAAACGAGAGTCTGCTTGTGGGAATTTCTCAAAAGCAAATCGTGGAATCTTTGTCACGACGTAATCGATGGATGGCTCAAAAGATGCTGGGGTTGCGCCACCGGTGATGTCATTCTTCAATTCGTCTAAGGTGTAACCTACGGCGAGCTTCGCCGCAATCTTGGCAATCGGGAAGCCCGTTGCTTTAGAAGCCAAGGCAGACGAACGAGAAACCCGTGGGTTCATCTCAATCACGACCATACGGCCATCCTCTGGATTAATCGAGAACTGTACGTTTGAACCACCGGTATCCACACCAATTTCACGCAATACTGCGATCGATGCATTACGCATCAATTGATATTCTTTGTCGGTCAATGTTTGGGCTGGGGCAACGGTAATCGAGTCACCAGTATGAACGCCCATTGGATCTAAGTTTTCGATTGAGCAAACAATGATGCAGTTATCAGCACGGTCACGCACCACTTCCATCTCGAATTCTTTCCAACCAAGGAGAGATTCTTCAATCAAGAGCTCGCGTGTTGGAGATAAATCCAAACCGCGTTTGCAAATCTCTTCAAACTCTTCACGGTTGTAAGCAATACCGCCGCCTGATCCACCCATGGTGAATGAAGGACGTATCACTACTGGGAAACCTAAGCTACCGGTCTCTACCTGAATGCGTTGTTGCACTTCATGTGCTTCTTCCATCGAATGCGCAATACCCGACTTCGCAGAACCCAGACCAATCTTGGTCATCGCATCTTTAAACTTCTGCCGATCTTCCGCTTTATCAATGGCTTCTGGTGAAGCGCCGATCAATTCACAACCGTACTTTTCTAAAATACCGTGACGATGCAAGTCGAGTGCACAGTTCAAGGCGGTCTGACCACCCATCGTTGGCAAAATGGCATCCGGTTTTTCAGTGGCAATAATGCGCTCAACTACCTCCCAAGTAATTGGTTCGATGTACGTCACATCAGCCATCTCAGGATCGGTCATGATGGTGGCAGGATTGCTGTTCACCAAAATCACTTTGTAACCTTCATCACGCAAAGCTTTACAAGCCTGCGCACCAGAGTAGTCAAACTCACAAGCTTGCCCAATCACAATCGGACCAGCACCAATAATTAAGATGCTCTTAATGTCGCTACGCTTAGGCATTATTTGCCCCCCTTCTTGCTAGCATTCATTAGCAGCACAAAACGATCAAATAAATAAGCAATGTCATGCGGACCAGGTGAAGCTTCCGGATGACCTTGGAAACACAATGCAGGCTTATCTTTCCAGGCAAGGCCTTGCAAAGATCCATCAAACAATGAAACATGTGTGACACGAATATTGTCTGGCAGAGTATTCGCATCCACAGCAAAGCCGTGATTCTGAGAGGTAATGGCTACGCGCCCAGTATCGAGATCCTTAACTGGATGGTTTGCGCCATGATGACCAAACTTCATCTTCAAGGTTTTGGCGCCAGCAGCCAAGCCCATGATTTGATGGCCGAGGCAAATGCCAAAAGTTGGTACGCCTTTTTCAATGATTTCTTTTGCAGCAGCAATCGCGTAATCGCAAGGACCAGGATCTCCAGGGCCGTTTGAGAAAAATACGCCATCAGGATTCATGGCCAGCACTTCAGCAGCACTCGTTTGTGCCGGCACTACGGTTAATTGGCAGCCACGTTCTGTGAGCATGCGCAAAATATTGCGCTTCACACCAAAGTCATAGGCAACGACTTTTTTCAGAGGTTTACTGGTATCTAATGTTTTGTAGGCAGGCTTGTCATCAGCGCCATGCAATTCCCATTCAGCTTCACGCCACTCATAGGGAATCTTGGTCGTAACGACCTTAGCCAGATCTAAACCAGCCATGCCAGGGAAGGCTTTTGCTAGCTCTAAGGCCTTTTTAGCCAAGGGTTCGATATCGTCGCCCAGTTTGCCGGCGACTACTGCGCCAGACTGAGCACCTTTATCACGCAAGATGCGGGTGAGCTTGCGGGTATCAATCCCCGAAATCCCGACTACTCCTGCCTTGCTTAGATAGTCCTCAAGACTAGCTTCGGAGCGAAAGTTCGATACACGGCGTGGCAGATCTTTAATCACCAAGCCAGCAGCATGAATTTGCCCTGATTCGGCATCTTGTGCATTCACACCAACGTTACCGATGTGGGGATAGGTCAAAGTGACGATTTGGCGGGAATAACTTGGATCAGTGATGATCTCTTGATAGCCAGTAAGCGCAGTATTGAAAACAACTTCGCCAGCAGTTTCGCCAGGGGCGCCAATGCTAAAACCAGGAAATATAGTGCCGTCGGCTAGAGCCAACACGGCGGGGGGAAAAGAAGGAAGCAAGGGTGACAAACCATCTCCAGTCCCTGCTCCATCCGACGCTCAAAACCCTCAAATAGACTAACCCGAGGCTGTTTTTGCGGGAGGTGAGTGTCTTTAAGCGCTAGGGTATTTATTAAGTTTCGAACCTAGCAATGATACCAGTTTTGTCTCGTAAACCCTTGGGTTCCCAGCCAATGCGCCTCTAAAGGAAAGATGTCTCCCCCAACCCTAGGGCCATGGGAGTGTATTAGCTGATTACTTAGGACTTAGCGCTCTGCTCAATGATGTTCTTAATTTGAGCCAAAACGGTTTGATCTTCCATGGTGCTAATGTCCCCAGGATCGCGCCCTTCGGCAACTGCTTGCAAGGAGCGACGTACGATCTTGCCTGAACGGGTCTTCGGCAAAGCGGTTACCACGTATACACGGCCAGGACGCGCGATCGCGCCTAAGGTAGTGTCAACAGTCTTCATGCATTCAGCTTCCAAGGTAGCGGTATTAGTGGCATCCTTCGGAATCACAAAGGCTATCGCAGCCTGTCCTTTTAGCTTGTCTTCAATACCAACCACGGCCACTTCAGAAACATTTGGATGGCCAGAGATGCTCTCTTCAATTTCACGAGTGCCTAAGCGATGACCTGCAACGTTAATCACATCATCGGTACGACCCAAAATAAAGAAGTAGCCATCTTTGTCCTTAATACCCCAGTCAAACGTGGAGTAGATGATCTTCCCAGGAATGGTCTCCCAGTAGGTGCTGACAAAGCGCTTGTCATCACCCCAAACGGTTTGCATACAACCTGGAGGCAATGGGCCTTCAATTGCAATCACACCCTTCTGGTCTGGACCCAATTCTTCTGTGGTCGCGTCATCCAGGAGCTTCATGTTGTAGCCAAACGATGGCACACCTGGTGAACCAAACTTATGGGGCATCACTTCAACACCACGCTGAATAGCCAACATTGGCCAGCCGGTTTCTGTCTGCCAGTAGTTATCCACGATGGGCTTATTGATTGCCCCATGAATCCAGGTCGCCGTTGGTTCATCCAATGGTTCGCCAGCCAAGAACAAGGCTTTCAAACTAGAAAGATCGTATTTGGTCAGGAATGCAGGGTCTTGTTTTTTGAGAACGCGCACCGCAGTTGGTGCAGAGAACATCACTGAGACTTTATATTTTTCAACCAACTGCCACCAGATACCAGCATCGGGACGCAATGGCGTACCTTCGTACATGATGGTTGCCATACCGTTGAGCAATGGCGCATAAATGATGTAGCTATGACCAACCACCCAGCCAATATCTGAAGTACAGAACATGGTTTCGCCTGGCTTGCCACAGAAGATGTGGTTCATGGTTGCAGCCAAGGCTACGGCATATCCACCAGTATCGCGTTGCACGCCTTTAGGCTTTCCAGTCGTACCGGATGTGTAAAGGATGTATGAAGTATGTGTTGCATCAACCCACTCCACCGGAACAATATCGTTCAAATGTTTTTGGCGCTCTGTGGCGTAATCCAAATCACGCCCAGCAACCGTTGTGAACTCCGTTAAACTGCGATTCACAATCAATACTTTTTCTGGCTTGTAGCTCGCTAAGGTAATGGCTTCATCCAACAAAGGTTTATATGGAACAGCTTTACCGCCACGAGCACCTGCTTCAGCCGTCACAATCATTTTTGGTTGTGCATCATCAATGCGTGATGCCAAGCTATGCGAAGCAAAGCCACCAAACACCACAGAGTGAATTGCACCAATGCGCGCACAGGCCAGCATAGCAAAGCAAGCTTCTGCGATCATCGGCATGTAAATCAGAACGCGATCACCTTTTTCAACGCCGTTGGCTTGATAGATTGCCGCCATACGATTGACTTCTTCGTAGAGCTCTTTAAATGTGTATGCTTTTTCTACATTGGTTTCGGTTGAAACGGCAACCAAAGCAAGTTGATCTGGGCGATCTTTAAGATGGCGATCCACCGCGTTGTAGCAAAGATTCGTTAAACCACCCTCAAACCACTTCGCAAAAGGAGGATTGTCATAACTCAAGACTTTATCGAAGGGCTTTTCCCAATGGATTAGCTTTGCCTGCTCGCCCCAGAAGCCGTCTGGGTCTTTAATGGAGCGTTCGTGTTCTGATTTATAGGACATGATCAACCTAAATAATGAAGTGGATTTACTGGATTTTGCTCACCCCTTTACTGCTAGTGGTGTTAACAGAACCATTTTTCGCAGATTTTGCAAGTCCTGTCGATGCGGATTTATGCTGAGATGCAGCATTTTTTGGAGAAGAATTACCCTTAGTCTCCCCCTTAGCAGACTTCACAGGGGGGCATTTAGTGCCTTTTTTGCACTTTTTAGGTGAAGGAGGTGGTGGTGGCTTATCCAGACTCAAACTGGCATTGTCAGCAAGAGCCATCGATACATCTCCAGGGCGGCGAGCTGTCTTCGGAATAATCACGGTTGATCCTGCCCGGATACGCATCCCTTTTGGTATGCCATTCACACTCCTTAAAGTATCAACATCCACACCCAAGGTTTTTGCAGCTTGATCCACCATCTCTGTCTTACTCACCTGCACTGCAGTCCATGATGACAGAGGCTTGGTGTAGGTTTTTAGATTTTCTTGAAACACTTCCGCATGACCAAATGGCAACAAGATCTGTTGATTAGCGGCAGCTAAGATCACCGGCTTATTAAATGATGGGTTGAGCACCTGAAATTCTTCTGTGGGAATCTCTGCCAACTTGGTTACTAACGCAACGTCGATATCGTTGTTCACATCAATCGCCACAAAGTACGGGTGATTCTCAAGATCTGGTAGAACAATACCGTACGCATCGGGATCTAAAACTATCTGACGATAGGCCATTAACTTAGGAACGTAGTTACGCGTTTCCTTCGGCAATGTGAGACTCTCGTAATCTGTTGGTAAGCCTGCTGCGAGATTTTTTTTCTGAGCTTTGGCAATATTGCCGGCACCCCAGTTGTAAGCAGCCAATGCAAGTTCCCAACTGCCGAACTGGTTATTCAGTCGCTGCAAATAATCTAGCGCTGCATCTGTGGACTGCAATACATCGCGTCGCTCATCTCTAAAAACATTCTGCGTTAACTTGAAATCTTTACCGGTAGCTGGCATGAACTGCCAGAGTCCCATGGCTTTAGCGCCTGACTTTGCTTGAGGCACAAAGGCGCTCTCAACAAAAGGCAGTAAAGCAATTTCAGTTGGCATATTGCGGGCATTGACCTCTTGCACAATATAGAAGAGGTAGCGCGAGGAACGTGTCATCGAGCGATTCACATAATCGGGCTTAGAGCTAAGCCAGCGGACCTGCTCTATCTCCAGCGGTGAGTTCATGGGCTCCATCTGGTAGCCATCCCGAATCCGAAGCCATAAATTACTGGATGGCGCGTAAACCTTGCTGACAGACTGATTGTTTAAGTTAACGCGTGGCGCCTTGCTGGCACGGGCATTTGTTTTAGTCGGAGTATCAGATGACCAATCCCCAGTGCTAGCGCATCCAGACAACACAGCAATCATGATGATTGCCGCATATTTCCACAACATCAGAATCGATCTTTCCACGCACGAATGACTGCAAGTACGTGCGCGGGTGTTGGCAAAGAAGTTTCACCAGAGATACTTAAAGCGGATTCCAGAACTTCTTTAGTATCACAACGCATAAATGGATTAACCTGCAGCTCTTGGCCAATCGTGGTTGGCAAGGTTGGTAAATGTTTTGCGCGCATCTCTTGAGCGCGTTCGGCCCAAGATAGCAAGTTCGCATTATTCGGTTCGACTGCTAAAGCAAAGCGGATGTTCGACAAAGTGTACTCATGCGTGCAAAAGACCAAGGTATTTTTTGGTAGTGCCGCAAACTTTGCCAAGGACTCGCTCATCTGAGTTGGCGTGCCTTCAAACAAACGTCCGCAACCAGATGCAAATAAAGTATCACCACAAAACAGCATTGGCTCAACGATGTTGGCCTGCATATTGGCAAAGTAGGCTATGTGACTCAAGGTGTGACCTGGCACCTCAAATACTTTGAGACTCATTCTGGGGGCGGCGATTTCAATTTTGTCGCCCTCCATCATGGCTTGTGTCCGCCCAGGAATATCAATGCTTGCTGGGCCATATACGGGAATCGGCTCCTTGAGCGTCTGCAATATTTGCAAGATGCCACCCGTATGATCGGCATGGTGGTGGGTGATCAAAATCCCCGTTAAGGTCAATTTGTGCTCTTCCAAATACCGCAGCACCGGCGCAGAATCTCCCGGGTCGACCACTAAAGCGGATTCGCCATCATGGATACACCAGATGTAGTTGTCATCAAAGGCCGGTATGGGCCAAACTTGCAATAAAGTATTCTTCACCATAGACCGATGATACCAACCCCAACCCCACCCTCACAGTCGCCAGCACCTCCATGGAGCTCCTGGGAGAAATGGCTGCAATCTCCGCCCGGAAAGTATGTACTGGCCTGGGAACAAAAGTGTTTTGGCCAAATCGTGACGGATGTTTTTGGTTTTTACGCTGTACAGGTCGGCATGCCCCAAATGAATGCCTTAGCCGAAAATCGCATGCCTTTACAGGTGCTATTACTGCAATCAAACGATAGTCTCGCGCAAGCTGCGCAATTTTCTTGGCATCCGATTGAAGGCAATCCCAATGAGCTGCCTTTTGCGAGTGAGAGCATTGACCTATTAGTGCTCCCACATGTTCTAGAATTCGCAGCCGACCCCCATCAAATCTTGAGAGAGGCTGAACGCGTGCTGCGTCCAGAAGGCAGGCTAGTGATCTCCGGGTTTAATCCCGCCAGCCTTTGGGGTGTCCGCCAATACCTCAGTCGCCTAATTGGCAGCCCCTATCTGCCAAGAGATGGTCAATTTATCAGCCTGATCCGAGTCAAGGACTGGCTACAACTCCTCAACTTTACCCTCGATCGCGGCCATTTTGGATGCTACAAGCTCCCACTCCAAGGTCAGTCTGGCATGGCTAGGATGGATTTTCTGGAGCCGATGGGTAACCGATGGTGGCCAATATTTGGGGCGATATTTTTAGTTTCAGCGATCAAACGCCAGCAAGGTATGCGCCTTGTCGGCCAAGCTCAAGCTAAACGCATCCCGACCATCCCACAACTCAGTCCAGCGGCCGAGCGCAATAAACTGAAGCAAATTAAAGACTGATTACAGTATCAATATGCCCCATACCAAAACACTTCCCCACATCATCATCTATACCGATGGTGCCTGCAAAGGCAATCCTGGCCCTGGTGGCTGGGGGGCAGTTTTACGCTCTGGGGGCCATGAGAAACACATTCATGGTGGCGCAGAGCTCACCACCAACAACCGGATGGAAATTAGTGCCGTCATTCATGCGCTAAAAGCCCTCAAGCAAACCAGCTCGGTTGAGCTCTGGACCGACTCCCAATACGTCCAAAAAGGGGTAACAGAATGGCTGGAAGGCTGGAAAAAACGGGGTTGGAAGACGGCCAGCAAGGCTCCCGTTAAAAACGCCGATTTATGGCAAGAATTAGATGCCCTACTACCTGGCCACAAGATCTCTTGGCACTGGGTCCGAGGCCATAACGGCCACCCTGGGAACGAGCTGGCAGACATGTTGGCAAACCGCGGTGTGGAAGAATTCCTGCCCTAGCGTCAGAAGCGCGTTTTTGAGTGGCTTATGAGAGAATGTGCCGATAGGCGGAGATGCTGTAAATTCTGCTAAATCCATATAAATCAAAAGAAAAAACGTCGAGACCGTGTCAAAAATTGAAACTTTAGCCAATAAGCTATTCAGCAAGTTACTCACACTCAAAAATTGGGCCTTGGCTCAGCTTTGTGCCCTGTGGAAAAAATACTCACCCCAGCTCAAGCAATTGGATTTTGCCAAAGTAAAGACATTCACCCTGAAATACAAATGGCGCATTCTCGCAATCATCATTGCGCTATACGCCCTTTCTAAGGCATACGACTATTTCTTCCCGGCAACTGACAAAGCTGGTGGCCCAGTGACCGTTACTACAGTAGTAGTTGAGAAAAAAGATATCCCTCTCATTCTGGAAGCTACTGGCACCATTGTCTCGAACAATATTGTTGATATTCGCCCAATGATTACCAATACAGTCACCAAGATCTTAGTAAAAGATGGCCAAGAGGTGAAAGCTGGAGACTTGTTGTTTCAGCTTGACGATCGCAACGACAAAGCTACCTATGAAAAACTCAAAGCATTGGCAGACGATGCTCAGAGTCAATATCTTCGCGCTAAAGAGTTGGTTGCCAAGAACTTTATCTCCAAGGCAGGCTTAGAAACTTCTTCAGCCAACGCCAAATCCGCAATGGCTGCTGCCAAAGCTGCGGAAGCACAGCTTTCATTCGATTACATCCGCTCACCAATTGATGGTCGTGCCGGCATTGTGAACGTCTTTCCTGGCTCCTTGGTACAGGCAAGTAACGTTGTCTCGACCGCCACTAGCTCTACCGCTACATCGAGCGTTGGTGCCATGGTCACAATTACACAATTAAACCCAATCAATGTGCAGTTTGTCATCCCCGAACAAGATATCCCTATTCTTTTAGAGAACCAACTTGATGGTGATGCGATTCCAGTAACAGTTACTGTCGGGGATCAAGCCAAAAGAACCTATGATGGCAAAGTATTGGTAATTGACAATCAAGTCGATCCTTCGATTGCAGCGGTGCGTGTAAAAGCACAAATCCCCAATGATTCAAAGACACTTCTTCCAGGTCAGTTTGCACGTGTTTCCCTCATTGCCAAGACTTTAAAAGATGTGATTGCCGTACCTTCACAAACAGTCATTCTGAGCCCTCGAGGAAAAGTGGTTTACATCGTTGATAAGGATGAGAAAGCCGTCTCTAAAACAGTCAAAGTGCTTTATGACTACCAAGGTCAATCTGTTATAGAGGGTATAGAGGCTGGCGACAGAGTGGTTGTTGAAGGTAAGCAGAATCTGCGTCCTGGCGGCAAGATACGCGAGGCTAAAGCCGCAGCCCCTGCTCAAAACTAACATCAGCCATCCAGAGAACATATGAATATCTCCGAATTATGCATTCGGCGCCCAGTAATGACGGTGTTGCTTTCTATAGCAACCGTGATTGCAGGTGCCGTTGCTTACATTAATATTCCTGTTGCAGCCCTACCAAGCTTTAACTCCCCCGTTATTTCTGTAAGCGGTAGTTTGCCTGGCGCATCGCCAGAAAACATGGCTGCCTCGGTTGCCCTTCCTTTAGAAAAGGAATTCTCAACCATCGATGGTATTAAGGTCATTAGCTCGAGTAACTTTTTGGGTACAACCAATATCACGCTGGAATTTAATAACGATAGAGATATTGATAAGGCTGCTGTAGACGTACAAGCTGCACTATTGCGCGCACAAAAACGTTTACCAATCGAAATGACCATCCCACCGTCATATCGAAAAATTAATCCCGCAGATACGCCAGTGCTAGTGGTGCGGATGAGTTCCCCTTCAATGAATCTCTCCGACCTCAATGACTTTGCCGAAAACTTGCTCTCCCCTAATCTTTCTACGATTAGTGGTGTTGCGCAGGTTCTCGTCTATGGCGCCAAAAGATATGCAGTTCGTGTCCGCGCCCATCCTGATGCCTTGGCCAATCGCAACCTCACCATGGATGACGTCGCAATTGCCATCAATAAAGCCAATGCAAACAGCCCAGTTGGTGTTTTAGATGGTCCGCGTCAATCGATCACTATTTATGCCAATGCGCAATTAGTCAAACCCGAAGAGTTTGCAAATCTGGTGATTAGCCAGAAGAATGGTCTGCCGGTTTACTTGAAGGATGTAGCTGACGTTACTCAAAGCTATGAGGATGTAAAAACATGGGCAACAGCAGGTGGGGAACGCTCTATTGCAATTGCTATTTTGCGCCAACCAAGCGCCAATACTGTTCAGGTAGTTAATTCTGTTAAAGCCTTGATTCCCCAGTTGCAAAAACAAATGCCTGCATCAATCAAGCTGCAACTTCTAAATGACCGCTCGCTCTCGATTATTGAATCGATTCATGACGTCAACCTGACGCTAGCTTTAACGGTGCTATTAGTTGTCTTGGTCATCTTCTTATTCTTGAAGCATATTTCAGCAACGGTGATTCCATCAATTAGTTTGCCGATCTCCCTGATTGGCGCATTCTTCCTCCTGTACTTCTTAGGCTATAGCCTCGATAACATTTCTTTATTGGGCATTACGCTTGCCGTGGGTCTAGTAGTGGATGATGCGATCGTTGTCCTTGAGAACATCATGCGCTATGTTGAAGAAGGCATGGATCCGCTCAAAGCATCTCTTAAGGGAAGTAAAGAGGTTGGATTTACGATCATCTCGATTTCTATTTCATTGGTAGCAGTATTTATTCCACTGTTTTTTATGGCGGGCCCGATCGGTCTGCTCTTTAGAGAATTTGCTGTAGTCGTTTCACTGTCTATTTTGGTATCGGCAGTTGTGTCTCTCACCGTTGTGCCAATGCTCTGCAGTCGATTTTTACCAAAACCTGGACAACACGCCAAGGAATTTGCGATTAACAAGAAATTCGATCGCTTCTTCGATTGGATGCTCAAGACTTACATCCACTATCTTGACTTGGCTTTAAAGAATCGCAAGAAGGTCTTAATCGGGGCATTCGCCACTTTCGCCATCACAATTTTTCTATTCATATACAGTCCGAAAGGCTTCTTCCCTGAAGAGGATATCGGACAAGTACTGGCTACCACGGAGGCCTCTGAAGATATTTCCTTCAAAGCCATGTTGGCATTACAAGATCAAGCAGCTGCCTTAGTTGGCGCAGACCCTAACGTTGATAGCTTGATTTCTGTTGTTGGTGGCGGCGCAAGCTCAGGAACCAATACAGGACGTATTTTCATCATCCTGAAAGACAAAGCTGATCGCCAAAAAATGACTAAAGTCATGGAGGGCTTACGCGCTAGATTTAGAGAATTACCAGGCCTCCAGGTCTACATGCGTCCTGTCCAGAACTTACAGTTGGGTGGTAAGAGTAGTAAAAGTCGCTATCAATTTACCCTGCAAAGCGTTGGCTTTGAAGGCGTCAATGAATGGGCTGATAAGTTGATGCAAAAAATGCGTGCCGATCCAATCTTCCGCGACGTCACCAGCGACTCTCAGCTCAAGGGTCTTAATGTCAAAATTGAAATCAATCGAGAAAAGGCTGCTAATGCTGGCGTCACGATTGCGGATATACGGACCGCCCTCTACGACTCCTATGGCGAACGTCAAGTGTCTACTATCTATACACCAGTTAACACATACTATGCAATCCTTGAGACCGCAGAAGAAGATCGTCAGTATGAAAGCGATTTAAATAAAGTCTTTGTGCGTGGTCGAGCTACAGATAAATTGGTGCCACTGTCTAGTGTTGCTAGTTTTGTGCGTACCGTAGGTCCAACAGCAGTGAACCACCAAGGGCAGATTCCTGCAGTTACGCTTTCATTTAATCTTGCCCCAGATGTCTTCTTAGGAGATGCTACAAAGAAAATTGAAGCCTACACAAAAGAAATCGGTCTACCCCCTTCAATCATCACTAGTTATGGTGGCGATGCCGCGGTCTTTAAAGATAATCAGTCGGGACAGATGATTTTGATTCTTTCTGCACTAGGTGTTATTTATATTCTTCTCGGTGTTTTATACGAGAGCTACATTCATCCACTAACGATTTTTGCCGGCTTACCCTCCGCAGCAATCGGCGCCCTATTAGCACTGAGAATCTTTGGCTTTGAGCTGACCATCATTGCTTCAATTGGTATCTTGCTCTTAATTGGTATCGTCAAGAAGAATGCGATTTTGATGATTGACTTTGCTCTGGATGCCCAACGCAACCAGGGCATGACTCCAGAAAAAGCCATTCGGGAAGCTTGTATTTTGCGTTTCCGCCCAATCATGATGACCACCTTTGCCGCATTAATGGGCGCTTTACCGATTGCCTTTGGTATTGGTGCTGGTGCTGAGTTACGTCAACCGCTTGGCATTAGCGTAGCTGGAGGTTTGATCTTCTCGCAGTTTGTAACGCTGATCATCACCCCCGTGATTTATCTTTACCTTGATAAGTACGCAGGAACAGGTCCAATGGATATTCCCGCTTCAGTACTTGAAGGCACCTAATGCGTCAAGTCATCCTGGATACGGAAACTACTGGATTAAATCCAGCTACTGGTGACCGGATTATTGAAATCGGTTGCGTAGAAATGGTGGGTCGTCGCCTTACTGACCGAACCTTTCATTACTACATTAATCCAGAGCGCGATATTGATGCTGGTGCTTTTGCCGTTCACGGTTTATCACGTGAGTTCCTTTCTGATAAACCGATCTTCGCAAGTATTATTGAAGAGTTAATTGAATTTGTTGATGGTGCAGAAATTGTGATTCATAACGCAGCCTTTGACTTAGGCTTCCTAGATAATGAGTTTACTTTGCTCAAGCGCCCTCCCTTTAGAGGTCTTGCTGCAAAAATCACCGACACATTACTAGATGCGCGCCAGATGTTCCCAGGTAAACGCAATTCTTTAGATGCACTATGTGATCGTTTTGCAATTAGCAATAAGCATAGGACTTTGCACGGCGCTTTATTGGATGCGCAACTACTAGCCGAAGTCTATCTCTCTATGACTAGAGGTCAAGAAGACCTCACGATTGATTTGGTGGACTACACTGTTAATACAGACGCCATGGGACACACCAAAGCCTTGCCAAGCAAGCTCAAGCTTTTAAAGGCAAGCGCCGAAGAGTGTGCAAGTCATGAAAAAATTCTGCTGGAGATTATTAAAGCAAGTAAAAAGGACTCCGTTTGGAGTCCTTCTATTCAAGCGAGCAACTAAAGAAATCAACCAAAGCGCAACCTTAAATTGCCGCTGCGATTGCCTTACCAAGATCGTCAGTCTTAGCTGTTCCACCAACATCAGGTGTCAATGGAGCATGTCCAGGACCAGCAGCAAGGGTCTTCTCAATTGCTGTAAAGATTGCCTTACCAGCCTCTGGATAACCTAAGTGATCCAACATCATTGAGCCACTCCAAATTTGACCAATCGGGTTAGCAATCATCTTGCCGTAGATATCTGGTGCCGAGCCATGAACTGGCTCAAAGAGTGATGGGAACTTGCCTTCTGGGTTAATGCTGCCAGATGGGGCTACGGCAATCGTACCGGTACATGCAGGACCCAAGTCAGACAAAATATCGCCAAACAAATTACTGGCCACAACCACATCAAAACGATCTGGATTCATAACGAAATGCGCTGCCAAAATATCGATGTGGTATTTGTCAGTCCGAATGTCAGCAAACTTCTTGGACATGGCTTCAACACGCTCATCCCAATATGGCATGGTGATCGCAATACCATTGGACTTAGTTGCCGATGTGACATGTTTTTTAGGGCGGCTCTGAGCGAGCTCAAAAGCATATTGCAAAATACGATCTACACCTTGACGAGTAAAGATCGATTCTTGAATCACAAACTCACGGTCAGTATCAGGGAACATTTTTCCACCGACGCTGGAGTACTCACCTTCAGTGTTCTCCCGAACCACAAAGAAATCAATATCACCAGGCTTACGATTGGCTAATGGGCAAGGAATGCCAGGCAATAAACGCACTGGGCGCAAATTCACATACTGATCAAATCCACGACGGAACTGAATCAAACTACCCCACAATGAAACGTGGTCGGGCAAGATGTCCGGCATACCAACTGCACCAAAATAAATGGCGTCGTATTTCATGAGCGTATCGAACCAGTCATCCGGCATCATCTTGCCGTGCTTAAGGTAGTAGTCACAGCTTGCAAAATCAAAATGATCAAATTGCATGCCAATGCCGAACTTACTGCTGGCCGCTTCTAATGCGCGCACGCCTTCAGGCATCACTTCTTTACCAATGCCGTCGCCAGCGATAACGGCAATCTTAGGATTTTTAACGATCTTTTGTGCTTTCATGGTGTTTCAGTCTCTTGAATAGATTGTTCTAATGGATCTAGTGATTTTACTAGCTTTATGTATTAACTAATGGCCCGGCGAATCTCGTCAGCCTTGGGCTTTTCGCCTTGAATGGACTCGCTGTCATGCTCGGTAGTGTTCTCAATGGTTTCAGGAACAGCCTCTTGCATCCGAATATTGTCTTTTGGGCAAATGGGCGCCCCATAGCTGGCCCATTTTTTTAGCAAAGTCACCTCATAACCGCATTGAGCACACTTAGCCTTGCTACGACTGGCATTACTTGGTCTTGGGGGCGGGAACACAATGGCTTGATGGGGGTACGGTCCAAGTTCCTGACTAATCATCATCAGCTTGACTACCAGTTCTTCAGTAGCATGTGCCATCCGCGCCGGACCCTCAAGTCCAACTGTTTGCGCAATGCCTTTGAAATCCTCGCCGTGCCCACTAAAGCAATCATCTACTGCATGGCAAAGCTCATGGACTAGGGTGTCAAGTAACTGCACTGGATCATCGAGCTTAGGGGAGATGAAGATCTCATTTACGCCACCGCCAGAACGCTCACGTGGCCAACATTGGCCCAATGTCGTTCTAGGACTGCTGGAAGCAGGAAATCCACAGGACACTCGAACCGGAGGAATGGCATAACCAGCCTTTGAAAATACAGGCTCTAGATGTCTGATGGCGTCTTCAAGCCAGGCTTCACGTACAGAATGTTGCTTCATATTGCGTATTTCTAGGAGTTATCAAAATGGTGAATTGCGATCATACGCCACCAAAAGTAGAATGGGCTTATGAAAGATCTGGAAAGCCTTAGCGCATCACAAGCAGTACAAGCCCTTGCCAAAAGAGAGATTAAGGCCACAGACCTCTTGCTTGCCTGTCTAGATCGTATTGGCCAGCGAGAAAGCACTGTTAAAGCCTGGGTTAGCCTAGGCAAAGAGAATGCCCTAGCCCGAGCCAGAGAGCTTGATAAAGGTGCCATTAGAGGGCTTTTGCATGGCTTACCAATTGGCGTCAAAGATCTATACGACACCTTTGACCTCCCTACCTCCTACGGCTCTCCAATCTACACCAATCACTACCCTGCTACTGATGCTGTTTCGGTAGCGCTGATGCGCCAAGCCGGCGGAATCATTCTTGGCAAAACCGTCACTACTGAATTTGCGGCATTTAAGAGTGCCGCCACCTCAAATCCACACAACCCTTTACATACACCTGGTGGCTCTTCAAGCGGATCTGCAGCAGCAGTGGCGGACTTCATGGTGCCGCTTGCTACTGGTAGCCAAACTGCAGGATCTATTATTCGCCCCGCTTCATTCTGTGGCGTGGTCGGCTACAAGCCGAGCTTCGGAAAAATCAGTACCGCCGGTGTCAAAAGCCTATCCCCAATACAAGATACCTTGGGTTGCTTTGGCAGGAGTATTGGTGATGTTGCTTTAGGCGTCGCTGCAATGAGTGGCGATCATGCGCTTGCAAAGATTGAAGATCTTCACAATAAGCCACGCATTGCCATTTGCAAGACTCCAGATTGGGCGCTTGCTCAAAAGGAAACAGCTGCTGCTCTTGCAGTAGCGAGATTTGCCGCAGAAGCGATTGCCAAAGGCAGCGTTGGCGACTTGAAGCTGCCACCAATATTTGATCAATACTCACAAACTCAAGCGCGCATCATGGCAGCAGAAATGTCACGCAGCTTATCGTTCGAGCGTGTTCGCTTTCCGAAAAAAATCAGCCCTCAACTAGCCAAGCAGTTAAACGATGGTGCGGCAATCTCTTATGAGCAATATACAAAAGATCTTTTGCTGCATCAAGAAGCGCACGCTGCAATACAACTGATATTTAGCAAAGAGCTGGACCTTATCATTGCGCCTAGTGCGATTGGTGAGGCGCCTGGGTCAAAAGAAACTACTGGAGATCCCATCTTCTGTAGAGGCTGGACTTTACTTGGTCTGCCCTGCATTAATCTGAACATCACTAGCGGCCCTAATGGAATGCCGGTAGGAGTGCAACTGATTGCAGGTCCAGGTAAAGATCATTTCTTATTAAGCGCCGCAAGAGCCTTTGCACGCTCGCTGTCCGATCCCGTCACACGGGATCAGGCTTAGCGCATGGAGTATTAGTCGAGAGTGATGTGCGCTGATTTAATTGCCTTATTCCAAAATGGCAATTCTTTCTTGAGCAAAGCATCCGTTGCTGCAGGCGTCAGATAACGCAATTCAACACCGGCAGTATCAGCACGCTCTTTCACTTCCGGTAACGCCAAACTTGCTTTTACAGAATCTGTTAATTTTGTAATGACTGGTGCGGGTGTACCTGCTGGAGCATATAAGGCAACCCATGACTCTAGTTGGAAAGTTGGCAATCCCGCCTCGGCAGTAGTTGGAACATTGGGCATGCCAGGGTGACGCGTCTTACCAGTAACAGCCAATGCTTTGAGTTTGCCACTCTGCACATGTTGCATCACTGACGGTGGCGTAGTGATGAATACCTGAACCTGACCAGCAAGAACATCTTGTACTGCAGGGCCTGAGCCCTTGTAAGGAACGTGCACTATCTCAACACCAGTAATTTGTTTGAAGATTTCAGTGCCAATATGAGATACCGAGCCATTACCTTGAGATGCATAGTTCAACTTACCGGGATTCGCTTTGGCGTAGGCAATAAATTCTTTGAGATTGTTGACTGGTACCGATGGGTGCACTGCAATCACATTCGTAGAAACAGTCAGCAGTGCAATGGGTGAAAAATCCTTAATGGGATCCCATGGCAATTTATCCATCAATGCAGGGTTGCCAACATGGTAACCGGAATACGAGATCAATAAGGTATAGCCATCAGGTTTAGCCTTAGCCACGTATTGGTAAGCAGTATTACCACTTGCCCCTGGCTTGTTATCCACAATTACTGGCTGACCAATCACTCTCGTTAAAGGCTCGCTTAATAAACGCGCAGAAGTATCCACTAAACCACCCGGAGGATTTGGCACGACCAATACGATCGGATGCTCTGGAAAGGTTTGTGCATGTGTGATGCTAAAACTTAATGCAATAGCAGCAAGTGCAAAAAACTTTTGAATGGTTTGGTGGATTTTCATATTCATCCTTGTGAATTTGATTTCTGATGTCTCTATCTCTGCCCAACTTTAACATCACCAAAGACTGCTTGTGCTTCCCGCGGCAAGCAACGCCAATAGCGCTCATGAGAACTCACCACACCATCTAATGCTGCTGCAGCCTCCCAAGCCCAGCGGGGTTTGTACAAGAAGGCACGTGCTAATGCAATTAAATCTGCATCACCCTTCTCTAAAATTGCTTCGGCCTGATGAGGGTCGGTAATGAGGCCAACAGTCATCGTTGGTAGACCAGATTTGTCTTTCACGATCTTGGCAAAAGGTACTTGATAGTTTGGTCCAATCGCAATTTTTTGCTTTGGTGAAATACCGCCAGAGGAGATGTGAACAAAATCACAACCAATGGGTTTTAACTGAGTAGCAAACTCTGCTGTTTCTTCTGGCGTCCAACCACCCTCCATCCAATCACTCGCTGAAATTCGAATACCCAACACACCTTTATAGGCAGCGCGCACTGCTTTGAATAGCTCCAAAGGAAAGCGAATCCGATTTTCAAATGAACCACCGTACTCATCAGTGCGTTGATTGGCAATGGGCGATAAAAACTGATGCAATAAATATCCATGAGCCCCGTGCAATTCAATACCATCTACGCCAACCCGGTCAGCTCGTTGGGCAGACTCTACAAACGTTTGAATCAAACTACTCAACTCTGCTTTAGAGAGTTCATGGGGCAAACGCTCTCCATCTAATTGAGGAATAGCAGAAGGCGCTTCCATTTCCCAGCCACCTTGATCAACAGCCAGTAGTTGACCGCCATTCCAAGGGGTTGCACTGGAAGCTTTGCGTCCAGCATGTGCCAACTGAATAAATACTGGAGTGGCAGGCGCTAATTTACGGGCTCGAGTGAGTTTGTCTTTCAAGGCGGCCTCGGTGCGGTCATCCCACAATCCAAGACAGGCTGGCGTAATACGGCCCTCAGGGGTTACGCCAGTCGCTTCAATAATGAATAGAGCAGCACCGCTATTGAGCAAATTACCCCAGTGCATTAAATGCCAGTCAGTTGCCTCGCCATTAACGGCGGCGTATTGGCACATCGGCGCAACCACAATACGATTAGCCAGCTTCAACGGCCCATTAGGGGAATTGAGGGTGTAGCTTGAAAATAATAAACTCATGAAATAGCCTCTTAGATGACTTCTAAACACCAAAAACAGTAGAGAAAAGCTGAAATTCGCTTAAAGCGATAGAATACTAAAAACAAGAATATACGAGACAGCAAAGTCGTGCAGATAGCTATTCTGAGCGCCTTGGCTAGACCCCTTTAACCCTGAAAGCTATTGAATAATTATGATGAATGCACCTCAAGCCTTTGAATCTAAAGAAGATATTGGTCACTATGTCGGCGGTAAGGTAGTTAATCCTAAAGATGGTCGTTTTGCTGATGTCTACAATCCAGCAAAAGGTAAGGTAGCTCGGCGCGTTGCACTAGCAAGTCGCAAAGAAGTAGATGAAGTCGTAGCAGTTGCTCAAACTGCATTTCAGACTTGGAGTCAAACATCCCCCTTGCGTCGTGCACGCATTATGTTTAAGTATCTTGAGCTCCTCAACGCCAATCGCGATGAATTAGCCGCCATCATTACAGCTGAACATGGCAAAGTATTTACAGATGCACAAGGCGAAGTTGTTCGCGGTCTTGAGATTGTGGAATTTGCTACTGGCATTCCTGAGTTACTCAAGGGTGACTACACAGAGCAGGTCTCTACCGATATCGATAACTGGGTGATGCGCCAACCTTTGGGGGTCGTTGCAGGCGTCACGCCATTTAACTTCCCGGTCATGGTTCCAATGTGGATGTTCCCAGTAGCGATTGCTTGTGGCAACACCTTCATTCTCAAGCCAAGCCCGACTGATCCATCTGCCTCACTATTCATGGCCAAACTTCTCAAAGAAGCTGGTTTACCTGATGGTGTATTTAACGTCGTGCAAGGTGATAAAGAAGTAGTTGATGCCTTGATCGAAAATCCAGATGTTAAAGCCGTTAGCTTTGTGGGTTCAACCCCTATTGCGAATTACATTTATGAGCGCTGCGCTCACTTTGGCAAGCGCTCCCAAGCACTTGGTGGAGCGAAGAACCACATGGTCATCATGCCTGATGCCGATATGGATAAAGCCATCGATGCATTGATTGGTGCGGCCTACGGTTCTGCTGGTGAGCGGTGTATGGCGATCTCAGTTGCGGTCTTGGTTGGTGATGCGGCCGACAAGATCATGCCAAAACTGATAGAGCGCACTAAGACTTTAAAGATCAAGAATGGCATGGAGCTCGATGCTGAGATGGGTCCCATTGTGAGTAAAGCTGCACTCGAACGCATCACTGGCTACATCGAAAGTGGTGTTGCTTCTGGCGCTAAGTTGCTGGTAGATGGACGTGGCTTAAAGGTATCCGGTCTTGAAGATGGCTTCTTCATTGGTGGCACCCTGTTTGACAACGTCACCCCAGATATGAAGATCTACCTAGAAGAAATCTTTGGACCAGTACTGTCTTGCTTGCGCGTTGCGAACTTCACTGAGGCCCTAAACCTAGTGAACTCTTGTGAGTTTGGTAATGGTGTCGCTTGCTTTACGAGTGACGGCAATATCGCTCGTGAATTTGCGCGTCGCGTTCAAGTTGGCATGGTTGGTATCAACGTACCTATTCCAGTGCCAATGGCTTGGCATGGTTTTGGTGGTTGGAAGAAATCCCTCTTTGGCGATATGCATGCCTACGGCAAAGAAGGTGTTCGCTTCTACACCAAGCAAAAGAGTGTGATGCAACGCTGGCCTGAAAGTATTGCTAAGGGCGCAGAGTTTGTGATGCCGACATCTAAGTAAGATACTCAGACATCAACAAAAATGGGGACGAAAGTCCCCATTTTTTTGCCTATGCTTAAGACGATGCTTAAGGCTTGGAATTTAAGAACTCAATTACTGCTTTATTAAATACCTCAGGCACCTCGACATGCGGAACATGTCCAACGTTATCAATTGGCACAAGCTTGGCATTCGGAATAGATTGAGCAGCCTTACGTCCTAGCTCCGGAAAATTACCGAGGGATTTGACTGCTTCCGGCGGTGCAAAGCGGCGCCCAAATACAGTTCGATCTTTTTGACCAATAACTAGCAAGACCGGCATTTTCAATTGCGGCAAATCATTCACGACCGGCTTTTCGGCAATCATTTGATAGGTTAGGACTGAAGTTCGTGCATAAGCTGGATAGTCAGGGCCTTTTTGGACTCTGACATACACCTCTACAAACTGTTCATAGGCAGGCTGCCAATTCGGAAAGTAGCTTTGTAAGAACTTGCGATAACTTGTTTCCGTCTGAGACATTTCTAGTTTCAACAAATTGTCATTCTGCTGTGGGGGGATGTCTTTACTGTAATCCTCAAGACCCAGTGGATTCTCTAGCACGAGCTTCTGAACTGTTTGTGGATATAAACGCGCAAAGCGAACCCCCACCATGCCGCCCATCGAATTGGCGATCACGGAAACTTGCTTGATCTTCAAAGAAGTCAGTAAAGCCTGAGTATTGGCTGCGAGATCATCAAAGTGGTATTGCACATCTGGCTTAGAAGATTTACCAAAACCAATCTGATCTGGCGCTATCACGCGATAACCCGCCCGAGTTAATGCTGGGATGGTTAACTTCCAGTAGTCACTAGAAAAATTCTTGCCATGAAAAAGCAATACCGCGCCCTTCTGTTTGCCTTGTGCAGGCACATCCATATACATCATGCTGGCTGGCTGGCCTTGCAAACTTGTTTTGAATTCTTTTAATGGATAGGGATAAGGCCAAGCACTTAAACGCAAGTCCAAAGGAGTGGCATTGGAGTACAGGCTTGGAGTTGGAGTTTGAACTTGTGCAGGCGCACTAGCAAACTGCTCTGCTGTTGTGCAAGCCGATAGCAATACTGCGCTAGCGCACACCAAAAATAAACTCTTGATGGGGGTATTCATCTTTAGATAATCTTGATTTTCAAAGGTGTCAGGCCATCAACACTACCTTCAAGTACATCACCCTTTTTAACTGGGCCCACACCAGCAGGCGTGCCAGAGAAAATCAAATCACCGGGCTCTAAAGTAAATAAAGTAGATAGGTACGCAATCGTGTCAGGCACATTCCAGATCAACTGATTGAGATCACCCTCTTGGCGTACTTCACCATTGACCAAAAGCTTAACGCTGCCTTGGCTTGGATGACCGCTCTGATCTGCAGGAGTCAAAGGGCCGCAAGGCGCTGATTGATCAAATGCTTTACCAGTATCCCAAGGTCGACCCATTTTCTTGGCCTCACCCTGCAAGTCGCGTCGCGTCATATCCAGACCAACTCCGTAACCATATACATGATCAAGTGCTTTATCTGCAGGAATATTTTTTCCGCCTTTGGAAATTGCTACAACCATTTCAATTTCGTGATGAACATCGCTGGAAAGACTTGGATAGGCCATGTCTTTACCATCGGTCACGATCGCAGTTGCTGGTTTCATAAAAAAGAACGGTGGTTCACGATCTGGATCATGGCCCATCTCACGAGCATGGTCAGCATAATTTCGGCCAACGCAATAGATGCGGTTGACTGCAAAACGACGGGTATCGCCTACAACTGGCAATGTTGAGATTACCGGTGGATCGATTACATATGCTGAACTCATGACTAACCTTTCAATAGGAAATTTTTGGTACTGACTATTTATTGCTGAATGAAATACCTTATCTAGCCACTTCTTTGGCGATGGAATTTTTTAAAATACCAATGCCATCAATCTCAATTTCAACTGTATCACCTGGCTGCATAAATACTGGAGGTGTTCTAGCGTAACCCACACCAGCAGGCGTACCGGTAATCACTACATCGCCAGGTTCTAAAGTCATCACTTCAGAGATCAAAACCAGGGTCTCAACAACGCCCCACAAAAAATGTTCGGTATTGCTATCTTGCATGATCTTGCCATTAAGGCGCGACTGAATCCGCAAACCATGGGCAGCCTCTGGCAACTCATCAGGGGTCACTAGGCAAGGACCAAAACCGCCTGTTTGATCAAAGTTTTTACCAATGGTCCATTGAGTAGATTTACGCTGATAGTCGCGCAGACTACCGTCATTAAAAATACTGTAGCCAGCAACAGCTTCCAATGCATTCTCTTTGCTCAATCGATGGCATCTTTTACCAATCACGAAGGCCAACTCTGCTTCGTAATCCAACTTATCCGAAACCGGTGGAACAATCATCGGCTGCTCATGACCTAACAATGAGCTTGGAACTCTCATAAAGAAAGATGGGTAATCTGGACGAGCATGCCCACCCTCTTTAGCATGGTCTGCATAGTTCAGGCCCATGCAAACAATTTTTTCAGGTTTTGGAATTACTGGGGCAAAGGCAATACCATCGGCCGGCTTCCAGGAAAGGTTTGTTTGTGCCTGAATCTCTTTAGCACGCTTCATCCATGATGGCGTGGCAATGATCTCAAGCAAGGTGGCGGGAAGATTGGCATCCACCTCTGAAAGTGCAATCCATTCTTTTTGACTCGCATCTTTAAAAATGCCGACGCGAGTGTCTTGCTGGTTGGATGGATTTGGATAATAAGTAAATAAACGCATTTAAAGCCTTTCCGCTGTCTCTTGATGAAGTCTTTTTATATCGACTCTGTATTTTTTCTTCGGTGAGTATGCTGCAATTTTAAAACTAAGATGCTCAGTGCTAAAGCAAATGTCAGGGCATTGGCCAAAATCAGTGGCCACTTTTCAATCGCCAACCCATAAATCAACCATAAGCCCACTCCGGCGGTAAATAAACTATACATACCCAATGAAATGCCAGATAAGTCTCGAGTACGCCAAGATTGGATCGCCTGAGGTAGAAACGCAATAGTGGTCAAAAAGGCAGCAGAGTAGCCAATGATTTCAATGTGATAAGCCTCTAGGTTCATGCTTTTATTGTAGTTATTTATCCCATTAAATCCTTGACCTTAGTCAGACCTCATTTGCAAGGTCAATAAATGCGTAGATAATGGAATTTCAAGATTTACCCATAACAATTACTAAAAGAAATGATGAGACTAACTACTTCCAAATTGATGGGCCTTGGCCTAATTCTGGCGGCTTTTACCAGCCTTCCTCAAGCACAAACTGCGGCTATTAAAGCTTATCCGGATAAACAAGTCCGACTGGTGATTCCCTTCCCTCCAGGTGGCGCTACTGACGTTATTGGCCGCATCATGGCTCAAGAACTCTCCAAGTCTTTAAACCAACAGGTAGTAGTGGATAACCGAGCGGGTGATAGCGGCAACATTGGGGCTGATATGGTTGCCAAGGCCCCGGCAGACGGCTACACCCTGCTAATGGGCGCCCTGACATCGCATGCTATTAACTCCAATCTTGAAAAAGGCAGCATTAAATACGATCTCGAGAAAGACTTCACGCCGGTTGCAGTGGTCGGAGTGGTGCCGCTTGTTTTTGTGGTGAACCCATCGGTTCCAGTCAAAAATATGAAAGAGTTCATTGCTTATGCCAAGGCCAATCCTGGCAAGCTTACCTTTGCATCATCTGGAGCTGGTGCCCCGCAGCGATTGGCAATGGAAATGTTCCGTTTCCAACTGGGCCTCGATTTGCTACATGTCCCATACAAGGGCAGCGGCCCTGCTATGACAGATCTTGTCGGCGGCCAAGTATTGAGCATGTCCGAGACTGTTCCTGCGGCCTTACCGTTTATTCAATCAGGTCAGTTAAGGCCTCTTGCTGTCACAACCGCAAAACGCATCAGCCAACTACCCGACGTACCAACTGTTACTCAGGCTACAGGCTTGCCTAACTTTGATGTTGTCAGCATGTTTGGTATCGAGGCACCTGCTGGAACGCCCAAGCCCATCGTCGATAAGTTGAGCTCGGATATCAAAATCATTCTGCAACGTCCTGATGTTCAAGAACGTATGTTGGCTGCAGGGGTCTATGTAAACTACCTTTCGCCAGCTGAATCGGCAAAACGAATTTCTCGTGAGCTCAATATGTGGGCAAAAGTCGTTAAGGATGCGAACGTTAAGGTTGATTAAGCCAGAAACTAGCTAATCTCATATTCCTAGGGCATTCACAAAAAAGGCCAATGCAATTCATTGGCCTTTTTACATTTCACAACTCAACTAAAGATGTAACCGAGAAATTATTCCTTCTCGAGCTTTGCCTGGTTAGCCACTTGCTCCCATTTCTTTTTTTCTGCAGCAACAAATAGTTTGGTATTCGCAGGGGTGTCACCTACCGACCAGCCACCTAAGTCTTTCCAGCGCTGCTTGATCTCTGGTGTTTCTAGAGACTTCTTAACTGCCGCATAAATCTTATCGATGACTGGCTTAGGTGTACCTGCCGGAACAAATAAACCAAACCATGCAGTTACTTCAAAATTAGGGAAGCCTGATTGAATCATAGTTGGAACGTCAGGCAGTTCGGCTACACGCGTCTTACTAGTAACTGCCAGGGCTCTTAATTTCCCAGCTTTAATGTATTGCATTGAGCTTGGCAGGTTATCGACCATCATATTGACTTGTCCAGCCAATAAATCAGCTAATGCAGGGCCAGCTCCTTTGTATGGAACGTGAAAGATGTCGATGCCAGCTTGCACGCGAAGTAATTCACCGGACATGTGAATAGACTGACCACGACCCGATGAAGCAAAGGAGTACTTGCCAGGATTGGCCTTAGCCAAAGCGACCAACTCAGCCACTGTCTTTGCTGGAAAGTCTGCATTCACCACCAAAACATTTGGGGTAGCCAGCACAACAGTAATTGGCTCCATATCCTCAACCTTATAAGGAAGCGTTTTATAGAGGCTGTAGTTAATGGCATTAGTACCGATATTGCCCATGGCCATGGTGTAGCCATCTGCAGGTGCGGCAATCAACGCTTGAAGGGCAATAATGCCTGCGCCACCCGCTTTATTCTCCACCACCACTGTTTGACCAAGCTCCCTTGACAGAACATCTGAAAGTTGCCGAGTTGCAATATCAGTTGTTCCGCCAGGCGCTGCGGTCACGATGATCTTTAGCGGCTTATTGGGAAATGGATCGGCCGCATTTGCCCAAGGTGAAATAGCAATAATTGCTGCAGTTGCAGCAAAAATCATGGTGCGAATTTGGTTCAATTGAAAATGTTGAAACATCCTGATCTCCAAAATTTATAAGTTATTTATTTGAGTGATATACACTCTTTTCACAATATTAAACACTTGTTCAGTTTTATGCGCACTTCTTTATTACTCCATTTTTGCTCCTACCTAGAAAATACCTCTGTTAGCCTGGCTATTCAGCGTAATGCCTGGGTGATTCCAAGTGTACAAACGATCCATATTATGGCGATTGCTGCGGTTCTGATTGCCTCATTAATGATCGACCTCAGATTACTTCGCCTCTCTGGAAATGAGTTTTCGATTGCGAGCATGATGGCTAGATACACCTATATTATTTGGCTTGCCATTCCCATTCTTCTAGCAACAGGAATTGTCATGATCATTGCAGAGCCAGCGCGCTCTTTAGCAAATCCCGCATTTCAATTAAAAATGTTGATGCTGATCATCGTAATCAGCATTACCTATTGGCTACAACACGTTAGCAATCAAAACTCATTTTTCTGGAATGCGAGTCCAAATAAACGCAGACTTGCATCCATACTTGCGCTTTGCTCTATTGCCCTGTGGATTGGAATTGTGTCTTGCGGTCGCTGGATTGCCTATACCTAATGAACCCTGACACAGTATGAATATCAATACCATCCTGCAAATCCTGTATAGCAATCCACTTGCTCAAACTATTCGAGAGAACGAATTGCTTTTTCCTTGGGTAGAAGCTACCCACGTATTGGCTATTACACTGGTATTTGGATCTATTGCCTTGGTAGATCTTCGCTTGATTGGTATTCGCTCTGTCGACAGATCAATTAGTAGAGTTAGCAAAGAGCTATTACCAATTACCTGGTTTGCTTTTCTGGTTGCCGTAATCACTGGCGCCATTCTGTTTAGCTCTAATGCTATTAGCTACAGTCAGAATGTCTACTTCTTAAGCAAGATTATTTTATTGGGGTTGGCTGGCGTCAATATGATGATTTTTCAATTCATTATTGGCGCCAATTTGGAAAAATGGGATGGTCATATACAACTCCCTCCAGCAGCAAGAATTGCAGGGCTAGTATCGATTACCCTCTGGACGGCCATTATTATTTGCGGACGTTGGATTGGCTTTACTTTAGAGCCTGTTTTGGCTCTTTCATAAGGAATCAGAATGAAAAGAAAGTTTCTTGGTATAGCACTTAGCCTCAGCGTCACTTTGGGATTTATATCGCCCTTCTCTTTAGCCCAGCAACCTGGCAAGCCCATCATTAATCCACCGCCCACAGCGAAAGATTGGACTAATCTTGCAAAGCTACCCGATTGGAGCGGTGTATGGAACCCTAAAATTACTGACCAGGACAAGCAGGCTAAAACTAATATGCCCCCCTGGACCCCACAAGCAAATGAACTGATTCAGTTTCAGTTGGCAGAAGAGAAGGCGGGAAGACCGCCCCCACTTTTTGTTAATTGCCTGCCAGAGGCAATGCCTTCTTGGATGCTCATTACACACAATGCCATGGAAGTACTCTTCACTCCAGGTAGAGTCACCATGCTTGGCGAATCGGATGGCAACCGCTTACGACGAATCTACACTGATGGCCGCACGCACCCTGAAGATCCAGATCCAACATTCCATGGGCACTCGATTGGGAAATGGGAAGGCGATACTTTGGTAGTGGATACAGTTGGCATCATGCCGCAATCTTTAATCGCCATTAGTGAAGCGGCTGGCGTTCCCAATAATGGTGATATGCAAATTATTGAGCGCATTCATTTGGTAGGTAAGAATGAATTGCATGATGACATCGAAGTCATCGCACCGAAGGTCTTAACTAAGCCATGGAAAACAACCCGTATTTACTTCCGTCAGCGCGCCAGAAAATTTGACATTGTTGAGGGTGTTTGCCTTGAGGGTTACTTTGCCCCTGGCAAAGACAAATATGGCAATGACACCTTCATACCAGTCCAACATGATGTTGGCGGGAATCGAATTCCACCACAATAAATTTCAAGAGAAAAGCCATGAACCTAAATTTAAAAAAAATAGTAGTCAACGCCACTTTTTTGGTTGGCGCCCTTAGCGCCCTCTCAGCTTTCGCACACCACTCCACGACAATGTTTGATAAGGATAAGATATCGACGATCACCGGGGTTGTAAAAGAAGTGCAATGGACTAACCCCCATGTTGCGATTTTTGTGGATGGCACAGTTAAGGGTAGCGATACTCCAGCCTTATGGTTAATGGAGATGACTAGCCCAGGAAACTTGGCCAGAGCAGGAGGCTGGACACGAAATGCGGTTAAAGCTGGTGATAAGGTTGTGGTTGATTTCAACCCCCTGCGCAATGGCAGCAAAGGTGGTGCACTGAAGAAAATTACACTTGTAGATACTGGCAAGTTCTACACCGCAGATATTCGCGCTCAAGAGAGTGCCAACCTTGAAGAAAAAGAGCAAAAGTAATTCTGCTTCAGATAGCCTGAGCGTTCTGCGCCATGGCTACCTTTACTCTACAGATTTAGCGGAGACTGGACTTGATCAAGGCAAAGGTATGGAAAAGATGGCTTTGAGTGTCAGTGAATCCGTGCTATTTGAAAAGCCCTTACCAACGCCTGCCTGAAAAGAAATAGGTTTGCCATCGTAATACATCATC
>Ga0364866_10078_pt1 | contig 64990 bp, 89 predicted proteins | sample ExccelAu500001D3_3_FD_206913 | JGI IMG/M metagenome (GOLD analysis project Ga0364866, IMG submission 206913) | Enriched cells from Trout Bog Lake Hypolimnion, Wisconsin, USA - BchlTB.Aug13.5000.01.D3 | ecosystem: Environmental > Aquatic > Freshwater > Lake > Hypolimnion/Profundal zone | place...
CGCATCAATGATCTCATAAAAATGAGGCGTCATAATGAATTTACGCCCAAATTGATGCTTAAAGAAATACCTTATAAAAAAATCAAATTCGTTAATCAATCTGGCTTTAAGATCAATTTCTTTTCTATCAATATTCATCATCTAGTTCGCCGTAGTAAGCCAGCTTAAGTTCATGCGCAGGGATATTGACCAATGACACTGAATGACTTTGTGCAATAGCCGTATTGCTGTTGTTAATCACTGTAGTAGGCTCTTTACCAACCAAACCATCACGAGACTTTTGAATCGCAGATCCAGCAGCATTAATGTCCTGAAAAGAAACATTATCAATGCCAATCTGTTTAAGCTTTTTAATAGTCATATCTATAACCAGCCTTTGCGCCTTATCGCACAATTCAAGATCACGGAGCTTTTTGTCAACAATGCTGTTGAAAATATCAAGCTCTGTTGAATTAAAGGTTGATTTTTCTTTTTCTATCTCTTTATCTAGTTGTTTAGATTGAATAACTTTTTCAACAAGTGTTGAATTTTTTCCTTTTAGCCAGCCCTCTTTTTTAGCTTTCTTGCTTATGCCGCTTCTATCGGTAATGCCTATCTTCTTTACCTCAGGCGTTTCAATAATTTCTGCTAGGGATAGTCCTTGCTGATAATAAGCCCTAACAACCTCCCAATCCTTTTCACTATATGCCATTTCTAAACTCTATAAGCTTCTAATGCACAAAGCGTGCTGTCACTACCAAATCAATGCAAATAAAAAAGCCCCTTAACGAGGCTTTTCTATATCCACTCCTACGCCCTACTTATAGTCGTCATCAATACTTGCATGTCTAAAAAGAGATGGTGTAAATGGCTGCAACACACGTTCTCTAATCAAAACCTCTTGCGGCATTGATATTGATTTTTTTGGGTTAACAAAGCACTCAAAGACATGACCATACTTTTGTACAGACGCCCCGCACCAGCATAATTCGGTATGCTCACCTATCACCTCAGCACCGCAATTTGTACAGCGGCACCGAAACTCTCCTTCATCTGTCATTTGCTCAATAATACGACCTGCACAATGCTTGCAGACATGATCAATTAATTCCCATCCCATCAATAACTAGCCTCAGCGATAGGAGTTGGGTTAACCATACCAAACCAAACAGCCTTAGGTGCAGTCCGTAAAATAGATAAATAGACTTCCATTAGCGACGTTACCTTATCAAGCTTTCTAACTTGAGTGGTTTCACCTGCATCAATAGCGCATGAGACATAAGCAGAGCCCACTTCCTTGCAAAAAATAGGCGGCGAACCTTTTGCATTTTTGCCTATCAAAACTTCGCGCTCACGGTTGTAACAACTTACGCAGATTGAGCCACGAATTAATCGATTTGCACCTTTTTGGCATCTTGAGCACAATAGCTTACCCAGAAAGCAGGATGTTGAATTACTGCAAGCACCGGCATGTTTAGCGCCGACTTGGCATGACTTGCATGTAAATCTAAGTCCTTCTTTTAAACCCACAGGAGACATAGCCTCCGTATACATTCGTGCACAAAAATCAGTTGAATAAGTGCCTAATCCTTTTGGACAAGTAAAGTAATCGCCCAAAGCCCCGTCATATTTAAAATAGCTAATATCCATTACTAGTCTCCATAAAAAAGCGGCATGTTTACAACTCTCTCAATTTCGTCAGAAGACTATTAGTCGTCCTGCCTTAAACCCCTCACAACTACGTTAAATACCAACTCTTTACATGACCGCTATTAGCATTGCATTAGTGACAAAAGAGACAATAAGCCCTGCGGTAACTACTTTTAACTTAAACAATAACGCGCTATTTTCTTGGTACATTTCTTTTGCTAATTCGGAATATCCAAAATAATAATCTTCCCTTTCATGATTTATAAGATCATAACAATCCTCAACCCTTGCCCACTCCCCTGTATCGCATTGCTCCATCGGGCCGAACTTTAAAAAACCTTGGTTGTATCGTTTCATTTAGATTAATCCTGTGTATTTTGAAAATTGAAAGGCTAATAAAGACACAATGACTATAAGTAGTTTAGTCACTAGTTTATTTGAGCTTGAAAGCTTTGATTTTATGTCGGATATAAGATATTTCTGATCAAACACATCCTCTAAAGCATTATCAAGTGCATGCTCAACACTATCTAAGGCTTTGCTGTGATCTTCATAAGTAACCCAATAACCATCAGGATCTGTGTAATATTCCATCATTCCATTCTTACAGTTGTAGCGATTCATTAATTATCTTCTTCTCTTGATTTTGAGGACTTACAAAAACGACTATCTTTTTTGCAGATGTCATAGATCAATACCGGCAGCATTAAAACTAAGACAATAAATTCAATGAAATTTATAATCTTTACCACGATCACACCTATATCAATCATTCTCTGTTATTCTTCGCGGCCAGATACATTAGATAACCTGTAAAAAATACCGTAGTTACAACTATTATTAATACCTCTGTATTCATTTTTGTTTACTCCTCAGGGGATAAGTATCTATATTTATGCGCCATCAGCGCGGCATCACGCATGTGCTGGTTAGTTTGCTTCTCCCAGCCTGTTAATGCCTTAAATGCAGCGCTATTAACTTTTCCGGCTGGTTTTTCTATAATTACTTGCCTATCTTTATTCGCAAGGTAGGCAATTAATAATTCTGCTTCTCTAATACATGAACCGACATTAACACCGGTACGTTGTATTGCGCCCTTTGTTACCGCTTTGTTATGCCAAACATGCTTATTGGAGGGTAATTCAACCACGATAGCGGCATACTTAAAGCTATCGATAGCCTGAATTGCCCCCCAAAAATCCGTTTCAAACACCTCGGTTAGCTTGCCATTGTCTGAAAGAGCAATTCCAGTGTGGCGACCTGGATCAATGCCTATGACTTTCATACATCAAAAAGGTATATCGTCATTAAAGTCTTCATAAGCAGGTGGCACTGGCGGCATCGTTGGATTATTAGGCTGTGCCTTACCATAAGCACTAGCTTGCTGACTGGCTCTAGCATCATTGCCACTATTACCTTGCTGTCCACAAAACTGAAACTCTGATACCACTATCTCAGTCACCCAATGCTTAACGCCGTCTTTTTCATAGCTACGAGTACACTGCTCACCCTCAACATATATCAGACTGCCTTTTTTAAAGTGCTCGGCAATCACCTCTGCCCGCCTACCAAAGCTAACCGACCTAATCCACTCGGTTTTATCCTTAATCTCGCCAGTGGCTTTATCTGTCCACCGCTTAGAACAGGCTATCGAAAAATTAACGACAGCCGTGCCAGTGGGTAAATAACGCAGATCAGGATCAGCACCCAAATTGCCCATGAAAACGCACTTATTAATAGACATACTTTCCTTTTTAGATTGATTAAATTGTTTTTAAGCGTGGTAAACTGGTATAAAAATTAAAATAACTAGGATTACTTATGGCTGCTATTACTTTTGATACTTTAAAATATGCTAATAGACTTAAAGCTGCTGGCGTGCCTGATAGACAAGCAGAAGCTGAGGCAGAAGTCTTAGCAGAAGCACTTGAAGTTAACCTTAAAGAGTTAGTCACTAAAGAAGACTTATTGGCTACCCAAAAAGATTTACACCGCGATATTGATGATCTACGTCGTGATATAGATGCTAGATTTGTCCAGATGGAGCAACGCTTAACCATTAAGCTAGGTGCGCTTATGGCTTTCTCCATCGGCATCGTTGCTGCACTGGTTAAACTACTTTGATAATCAGCCAACTTAATTTCATTAGGAATCATCATGGCCACTATTACTTTCGATACGCTAAAATTTGCTAATAAACTTAAATCAGCAGGTGTACCTGATAAACAAGCAGAAGCTGAGGCAGAGGCTTTATCAGAAGCCCTTGAGGTAAATCTTAAAGAACTAGTAACCAAAGAGCATCTTGACATTAAGCTCCAGCAAGAATTAGCGCCCATACGTACTGATTTAGCAGTTATCAAATGGATGATAGGTTTAATGTTAGCAGGCGTTATCTCGCTAGTATTAAAAGCCTTTTTCCCTTCATAATTCACCTCATTAGGAATAATAATGGCCGCCATCAACTTTGATACGCACGAATTTTTTAACGAACTTAAGTCATCAGGCTTTAGTGACCAACAGGCGGAAACGATAACGCGCTTACAAAAAGCGGCTATCGTATCTACGCTTGAGCAAGCCAAACATGAATATGATCTGGATAACTTAGTCACTAACAACTCGCTAGATAACCGGCTTAGAGAACTGGAGTTACGCATGGATTCACGCTTTCTTGATCTTGAAAATAGATTAGTCAAGTGGGCTATTGGCTTGGCACTAGGGCAAATAGCTGTTATCGCTGCACTAGTCAAACTACTTTGATAACCCGCTAACTTAACTTCACTAGGAACAGCTATGGCAACCATCACTTTTGACACCCATAAATTTGTACGTAAACTAAGGACAGCCGGACTTGAAGAAGAACAGGCGGAAGCTTTCGCAGACGCTTTTAGTGATGCGCAAGGCGAAGCAGACTTAGCTAGTAAGCGCGACATTAGCGACTTACGCCGAGATATTGATGTACGCTTTGAGCGCATCGATGGCGAACTAAAGCTTAATCTCTGGATGCTAGGCATTTTAATTGCCGGTGTCATGTCACTAGTGTTAAAGTCATTTTTTCCATCGTAGCGTCCTATGCAAGGCAAAGCAGACTTAGCGACTAAGCAAGACATAGAAAGCTTAAAACAAGAGATGAAAGTCAGCATGTCTGAGTTAAAAGTCGAGTTAATTAAATGGGTAACAGGTGCTTTAATTGCGCAAGCTGCTGTTATTGCCACATTAGTCAAACTACTTTGAAGACTTGCTAACTTAATCATCCCCAAACTCCCTAAGCCGCAGCGGCAACAGTTGTGTTGATGGTTAAACTCTGAATACAATCGCCCATGCGCTCACTGGATAAATTAATCAACCAAGGCAATAGCTCAAGAGGAATATGGTTGCTAATCAATTCTTGTAGCGACTCTTTACTCCCGCCTATGTCAGCCATAAACTTCGCTTTGCTTTGAACCAATTGATCAGAAGGAATAGAGTGAAACATACCTATTTCGGATGCCATTTGGGTAACTATCCAGCGTCTAGTTTCTCCATTTTCTAACGGCACAAGATTGATGGCGATGCTATTGTATTGCACAGGCTCTTCGGGTTGTTTGGGCATAATTTCTCCGGCTACGCTTTTAATGCGTTCTGCCACTAAGTCTTCGAGTTCTTCGGGGGTAAAGGCCAGCTTAAGGGGTTCGGCTGGAATGGCTTGCTTTTTTAGGGGTAGTAACTTCATGCCTAAAAGACGTGCTGCTTCTGCTAATTTACCTGCAGGGATGTTTTTGTAGGTGGTGATACCATAATGCTCATAAATCTTGCGATACAAAATTGGATAAGCTTTACCATCGCTTTTGCAGAACGCTTCAATGGATTTTTTAAACTGTGCGGCTTCGGCCTCGCTGATAAACGGAGAGGCGAGTGACTTTAGGCCGTATTGGGGTTTTTGGAGTTGTTGAAGCTTAGCTTCTAGTTGATCAAAAGCATTGATATACGACTCTTTCCATTTAGCCGCTTCTTTGCCAGTGAAGCCCATCGCTAAAAATATAAAGCCGTTTTTAGTCATCTCATAGGCTATGCGTTTTTCGCCTTTAGCATCTAAATATTCAACCAACGCAAAATTGCGCTCGTTAAATTCCGTAGAACATTCAAGGCGTTGAATTGCTCTAATAACATCAGCATGACGCTTGCCAAAAAATTCAGCAACTTTAAGTGAAGTGGTTTTGATAACGCCATTGATTTCAGCAACGTCTGGGCGTAATTCGGTTGTAACTTGAGATTGATTGTTCATGAGTAACTCCTTGCAAATGATTTTAAACCACCGCTCGAAGTGACCAAACTTTGGGCGGTGGGCAATGTATTAGGTTGGTCAATCGGGGCAAGGACCCGACAGGCTCGAAAGCCTCCCAATACACCACCCACCATAAAGTGAAGGGCATAAAAAAAGCCACGAACCTTTCGGCGCGTAACTTCTGCGCCTTGCTTACACGAGTGACCAAACCCGCCTGCCCAATGTGGGGCAGTGGGCAAATGATAGCTGGGGTTCATGGTGGTGTCAAATTTAGTATTTTGCATAAATAACGCTTGATGTGTTACGTAAAGCGTAATAAAATAACTCACATGATTCAAACATTCCGTTGTAAACATACTGCCGCCATCTTTATGGGCGAAGAATCTCGCAAGTGGCCTAATGCCTTTCAACTTATGGCATTGCGAAAGCTTGAAATACTGGATTCTGCACGCGTTATTGAAGATTTGCGCCATCCTCCGGGCAATCGGCTGGAAAAACTGTCTGGCGACCGTATTCATTACTGGAGTATTCGTATCAATAAAAAATGGCGCTTGTGTTTTCGCTTTGAAAATAACAACGCCTATGATGTTGAAATTGTTGATTATCACTGAGAGGGCTTTATTATGACCATTCACATTGAAGACATGGCCAGTATGGATTTTTCCGATGTCACTACCGGAAACAAAATGCGCCCCATTCACCCTGGCGAAATTCTGCGAGAAGAATTTTTGATTCCGCTGGATATGAGCGTCAACGCCTTGGCTATTGCTTTGCGCGTTCCTGCAACCCGCATCCATGAAATTGTTAAGGAGCGTAGAAGTATTAGCCCCGACACGGCTTTGCGTTTGGCTAGGTACTTTGGCGCATCTGCCGAATTTTGGCTTAACCTGCAAAGTTCTTATGACTTGCGCTTGGCTAAGCAGCAGATTCTTCCAGCCATTGAGCAAGAAGTATTGCCACGCGTAGCCGCTTAAGAAGGAGTTACCCATGAATTATCCCTTACCCGCTATTAATGACGATGGTGAAGTCGGCGATTTGTCCCTAGTTGATCCGGTATTGTTTAAGCCGTTTTCCGAATTACCCATATCGTTGCAAGATAAGCTGCGAGGGCGAGGAAAACAAATAGCCGTGACTAAAAAATCCGTTACCGTGCGCTTTGATGTAGACGTTTTAGAGGCCTTTCGCGCATCGGGCAAAGGTTGGCAAACCCGTATGAATAATGCGCTTAAAGACTGGCTCAAAGAGCATTCAGAGACATAGGCTAATTGAAAACTCATATCGAGATATACCCAAAAGCAAGCCAGTATTCCTGAGTGCGCCTAACCCCTTCGTAGTGCATCAACTTGAGCATATCGCCTTCATAGCCGTGTGAGCTTCTTGACACGCGGCCATCAAGCAAATCATGACAGCTTGAGCAGCAGAAAGCCCCATGGAGATCACTGACTTTCATACCCATGCCACCGCCGTTTAAGTGTGCAAGCACTACGGTTTCTGTTCTGCGATTACAAACGCCTGGTATTCTCACCAAGCATTCTTGATTTTTAGCCGATTGACGTAATTTATTCATGCGTAAGCCAAAACCTTGCTGACTAATAAATTCATATCATCCTCGCTGTAGTAAGTTAAGTAATCGCTCAAAATGACTGTAATGGCCGTATTGAATAAACTATCAAATTCGTCTTGTTTCATTTTGGCAAAGCTGATCGATTTAGCTCTTTGCACCACGTTATTGCGCTTGTTAAGCTCAAGTTCCCAATGCCCACAGGCGATAATGACTTCTTCCCTAAAACGCTCAAAAGACTTAAAAACCCGAATGTTGTTGTGAAACACTTCTGGCTGTTCGTAGTTTTCATAGGCAAGGTTCAGTAAGCTAAAAAACTTGCGGTGCATAGGTGCGTTTCTTGGCTGCGTAATTTCAGCCTTGTATAACCCATTAGCTCTAAAACCTTCCATAGCCTCTGCCGATACATCATCTGCAGGACAAAAGGTGTCATAGAGTTTTCTTAGCCAAATCGTAGTCATTTAATTTTCAATAAAAGAACAGCTAAGCTAAAGCCCAATGCGGCTGCTGTAATCGATAAGCTTATCGCCAAAGCAATCACAGGAAAGCCATCTGCGCTTAGTAAAAACTCAAAATATGACTGATTAAAACCCTTCATGATTAATCCCTAAAATGACCACCATCAGCCAACTAAAACGCCAGCCAAATGAGGTTGATTCGATCCACGGCAACAATGTCCAGTCGGCAGGATGGGGTAAGATGGCATATTCGATCATAAAATACCCTTGTTTTAGTGATAGTTTTCTAACATCAAACTCGCTTTTTCAAGTAGCTGATGATTATATTTTGCAAGCTCAATGCGCTCAGCCTCACGATCAAGAATATCTTGACGCTTTTTGTCCTCAAGCATTTTTTGCCCATCTTTCATAGCCTGACTAAGCTCACGCCACTTTGACTTTAGGTGCTGCGCATTGTTAGGCATTTCAGTGACTTTACCGGTCAACAATCCAGCAATAACACCAGCATCTTTAGGAGCTGGCAGATACTTATCAGCAATCTGTTGTGTAATGCGTCCTGCTAACACGGCTTTTTGCAATACCGGCTCAATCATAGTCTTGTCATAGCCTGTGCAGACTTTCCAGACAACAGGCGCTTGCATAATTGACGCTTCGCTGCATAAGCGCTCATAAGCACCCTTAAAGGCCATACGTGCAGCAATTCTGTCGCCCTCGGTGATTAAATCAAAAGCCACTGCATAAGCAGCTGCCATATCCTCTGTCCAGACAACTGTCTCATCCTCTGACCTTGGCATCATTGCCCACGCTTCATCAGCGCTAAGGCGTTTATTATGCGCACTTAGCAGATCAACAATGTCAGCAGGTACTGGTGCATAACGACTGGTTTTGCAATGATGCCTAAGAGCCGCAAGCACTGGTTCAATGTCGTAATCCTCAAGACTACTGAACGCTGATACCATTGCGCGTTGCGATAACACTCTACCGGCTGCCAATACCTCATGAGCATCAGCCCAAGCCTCTGAAAATTCGTTAAAGTCTCGCTTGTTCATATCTAATCTCTGTCGAAGTTGAATCTATTGCATCGCCTATATTGCCATCAGGGTACGAATACACTGGGCGCTGCATAGGTTGTTTTACAAATCCTGAGTTTTTGCCAAAAGCAGAATTATTTGCTTTTTGATTTTGCCAATTCCATCCAGAATTAAAACTTTGCCAGCTCCGCTCAATACAGATCCTTACAGCATCGCTAGGCGTAATCTCTGCTTTCAAAGCCTCTCTTTCGAGAGCTTTAATCGCAGTTTGAGTAAGCTTTGTTTTCCTAATCTTCAAAAAGTCCTGAACCAAAACTAGGTCGATACCCAATGCAAGAAGCGCGGCGGTTTCAAAGTTTTGTTTTTTTGTCGGTGTCGTTTTGTTTTTTAGATTTTTTTTCGATGTAGCGTTAGCTACATGCTTTTTCTCTTTTTCTGTATCTGTATCTGTATCTGTATCTGTATCTGTATCTGTATCTGGGGGCGTTACTGTAACGTTACATACTATTTTTTTTCTCTCTCTATGCCTTGCAACCCGCTCCGCACTTGAGTCTGATATAAATTGACGCTTATCCCAGTTAAGAACATTATTAGATTTATCAATAAAACCCTTTTCAATAAAAATATCTTTTGTAACCTGCCATTCTTCGTTACTAATCCTTAGTTGAAACGAAACTTCATCATCTTGTAACGTTACATTGCCGTTACATCTAAGACACAAAACCATAATTAATCTTCTTTGGTTTTGCTCACTCATCATTTGAACCTTAGGATCAGTTAAAAACTCTGCATAGAGCCTGAACCACAGATTAGACATAAATAAAATTCTTCATGCTGTTACTCCGATAACCCGACAAAAAATGGCGTAGCAACATGGTCGGAGACATGCTTTCGAGCGCCCTCTAGCTACGCACAAACTGTTAAAACTCTTTGCCCACTAAAGGGCGGGATTTTCACCGTGTTAAACTAAGCTCTCTTACCAACTACGTTTAACCAGGATCAATCCCTATGAACGAACACACTAAACTTGAACTACTTAAAATTGCCGCGACCTTGACAGCCGCTTCATCTAGCAATAAACACTCAAACCTTGTTAAAACTGAGTTTGAGCAATATTGCTTTTACCTCTTTAAAAACTTTGACAAGCTAGGATCTATAGAAAAAATAACTAGCGAAGACCAAAATTAACCTTTGACATAAGGCTATTTAACGCCTGTAAAATAATGTAATCAGCCAAAAAATTAGGATGTTGTTGCTCAAGAAATTCAAATATTTTTCTTTCCATTTCTGCTATAGCTTCAACATCCCTTTTGATTATTAAGCCCACCTTGCTTAATTTAGAGCTTTCTTCAGTCATCTAATCCACCTGTTTAAACTTACTGCATTCACGCAGCTCAGAACCGCCATAGAAGACGTGATAATTGGCTTTGTTACCCAATACCACCACTAATTCATTAAGTTGCTCAGTAGTTGCGCCCTTATTGACGTAATGCTCATAAACCTTACATCTGCCAATACCTTTGCCATCGCCTACAGTGTCTTTGATAAAACCACGACACCTAGCGCAACACGCTTTAATACGTAAAACTACTTATCCGACTGAGTCGGATTGTTACCGGCAACCCTTAGGATTAAAGTAGCCTCACGATGTTTTTGAATAGCCCAGTTGCCAAGAATTTCATCAACTAGCTTGGTGCGACATTCACCACTTGCTGAACAATGACCATCTAAAACATCAACAGTAAAACGTGGCAATTGCACTCTAAGCTCTACAGTTTCTCTAGCCATTACTTAACCCTTAAAATTTAAAAATACCCTTATGTTAAAATCCGACTTCTCACTTCCATCAACTAACACAAGGGTGAAACTATAGACATGCAAAACGTCCGATCTAAAGCAATTAAAGCAATTGGCTATGACGATCAAACCAGTCGCTTATTTATTCAATTCACACATAACCCAAAAATCTATCATTACTACCAAGTGCCTAAAGCTATCTACTCAGGTTTTATGGCAGCCAGTTCTAAGGGTGATTACTACAATAGTAATCATTCGCGACCATTACACGGTCGCCTAACGACAACAAAATCACTGTGCACATATTCTTGTCCTGTAGACGTATGTGCGCCGTATTTAACAATAAGCTCTTCAAGCGCATTTATTTCTTTGTCAAAACAAGTTGTCCAAGACGTTTCAACCTGAAAACCAAGGTCAGGCCTATCGGTAATCAAGCAATAGTTATTGCCCAGCATCGCCAAGATGGCTTGATTAATAATCCGAACATCCGCCTCATCCATTGTTATTTTCCAAAGATGTCAGGACGTATTTCTTCGCGAGGAATGCCGGTTAATTTTTGAATTTGATTAGCTCGCTTAGGCGGAATCTTTTCCTTACCACTTAACCAGCACGAAACAACAGGTTGTTTTACACCAACCGCAAGTGCTAAAGCTTTTTGATTCTCAAATTTATTATTAATTTTTTCTAAAACGTTCATTAATTTAATAGGTCAATACTATGTTAAGTGTGATTATAGGCGATTCCTATAATAAATCAATAGGTGATTTCTATTATGCAAATATAGATAATCGCAATATGAATTCAAATATGAAATACCCAGATTTTGCTAGAAGACTAACTCTTGTATGGAAAGATTGTGCAGACGCACCTGAAAAACAAACACCACTAGCTAAGTGGCTAGGATTTTCTCAGCCAACGGTAAATGACTGGCTTAATGGAAAAGGCTTGCCATCATTAGATACAGCAATAAAACTTGCAGATAAGTTTGGAGTTTGTGTTGAATGGCTTATTACAGGCAAAGGCCAAAAATCACCCAACGACCCGCCATACTTACGAAACGTCATCGACGTGACTCACCTAAGCCCAGATCAGATCCAAGCCGTTAAGCTCATCATTGCCCAATTTGAGCAAACAAACCCGCCTAAATATGAACAAAAACTGTTGACAGCGCCCGCTGAAAATGCGGGGGGGGGGGCAGCTGAGCAAGCTCAACAGCCTCAAGCCCAAGATAGACGAGTAACCAACCATCAACGCTTCATGAAAAATTTACATGGAATGATTAGATCGACCTGCAGTAGCGAGTGAGTCGTCGCAGTTATGGTAATTGGAGTATAATAAATACACAGGAAATTATAAGATTAAGTGAATGCTAAAATGAGCCATGCTACCTTTCAAATTATTTATGATGGCCCGGCGCTTGAAAACAGCACTATGGATGTCAAAGATTTAGCACCCGCTCTTTTAGCTTTAGGTGAGGCAATTGAGCAAGCTAATTTTTCTACAAACCATCAAAAAGCCTCAGTTGTTTTAAATGTAAGAGCCTCATTTAAAACGGGATGCTTCGGAATAGAATTTGATGTTGTTCAAAGCCTTTTAGAGCAAACAAAATCCTTATTTGAGTCTAATGGAATATCCTCTGCTAAAGAAATAGTTGAAACTCTTGGCTTCGTTGGCGGTAGCATAACCGCATCATATCACGGCTTAATTGGCTTGATGAGGCACTTAAAGGGTAGGGAAATACAAGAAATAACACCACTAAAAGAGGGGAATTTTAAATTTGTAGTCGATGGCGAATCATTTGAGGTTGATGCTAAAGTTGTTTCTTTATACCGGAATACGCTACTAAGAAAAGCCATACAAAAAGCAATTACAGATCAATTAGAAAAGGATGGAATTGACTCTGTTGCCTTTTTAAATACTGATAACAAGACATTTAATGTCATCGAAAAAATTGAACGACAGTGGTTTGCTGCCGATAATAACGAAAATGTTATTAGTGAAAACGAATTAACAATGGTTTTAATGATTGAATCACCCAGCTTTAAAAAAGCTAATAAATGGAAGTTTAGCGCAGGAGGCAATAGTTTTTTTGCGTCAATAAACGATCTTGTTTTTTTAGATAAAGTAGGTTCAGGTCAAGAATTGTTCGGGAAAGGTGATTACTTAACATCGGTTGTTTCTGCTAAGCAGTTAATGACGGACTCAGGCTTAAAAATGGAATATGTCATTTTAAAAGTCATTAGCCATGATAGAAAGCCTAGTCAGGCATCAATTTTTTAAAATGTAGCGATAGTAACCATCGCTACACATTGATAAAGGTTTAAAAAACTAGATAAATAACCGCACTTAAAGCGGGAATTATTAAGAGGCAATGCTGTCTAAGTTGGCACATTGTGGACAAACATCCCTATTAAACTTACTATACATAAACCTTTAGTAGTAATTCTATGCATAATCATTGCAGGTAAAAATATGGTTATTATCGATTTTTCAAAAACATCAAAACAAGCATTTATAAATGGGTTTTCAAAAGGGCTTGCGGCGCCCGTCATGTTATTTGGAAGCTTTGATGCGCCACCTTTAGTAGAAATAAAACAAATATATGCTCAACCAATTAGTGATGAAAACGCACTGCAAAGTGATTGGTATAAAATTGGCACAGACATTAATAATGTAATATCTCGATATGACTCAAAAGTCAGTACAGAAAAATAACAGAAGGGCTATTAAGCAAACTGCTACTAGCCAATCTTCTTTAACCCATTATCAAGGCCCCATTCCTCCCCCTGATATTTTAAAGGGATTAGATGATTTGGTGCCAGGCACGGCGGCAAAATTAATTCAATTAGCGCTTGAAGAATCCGCACATCGAAGAACATTAGAAATTAAAGTTGCAGACGCTAATATTTCAGCTCAACAAAAACAAACAGAAATTAATCTAAAACAAACAAAAGCTGTATTTACAAGTGATCTCTTAGGACAAATATTTGGCTTTTTAGTTTGCATTACTTCAATAGGCTTATCAGGTTATTTAGGATATAAGGATCATGAAGCATTAGCTTTTGCAATTGCCGCTATTCCCACAGCTGCAATTATTAAAGCATTCATTATAAAAAAATAATTAGCTAAGTTAAACAACTCAACTTGACATCAAACCGCTTAACTGCGGTTTTTTTACACCCACTTAAAAAAATACTCAATCACCCATCCTGCCTTGTGCGGGTTTTTGCGACTAATATTTCATACCTCAATGCCTCATAGCCTCTCTAGCAGCTTGAGCAAGGAAACCTGAGCGTGTTGCCCCGTGCGCTTTTGCATAACTATCAATCTCACTGACTAAACTTTGTGGCATAGAGATATTTAAGCGCACGGGTTTAGTATCAAGCTTTGTAACATCCACATCAATTAATAACCAAACTCCATCAACATAATCAGCATCCGTCACTAGCTTATCTAATGAACTAGGCTTAGGTAACTCTAAGTTTTGACCCTCGCACCATAGCTCAATAGCCTCCTGAACCATGCGAGGCAAATCTTGCCAGTCATCAGCCGCAGAAAAACACCCAGGAAAATCGGGGATAGAAACACCGTGGGCGTGAGCTGCATCGCCTAAATGGATATACACAGGATATAACATAAAATCTCCTACCAGTCCCAGCCGGCTTGTTTGTAAATATTACGTAAAGTACCTATTGCCAAATCCTTGCGCGGATGTGGCACGACGACATGGCCAAGCTTAGTGGTGTGCGCAAATTTTTCATGATCGCCTTTGCCACCCACCTTAAACCAACCTTCTTTTTGTAAACGCTTAATAATGTCTTTGCTGTTCATATCCTAAATTATACACACAAATACACAATAAAGCTAAACAAGCCCACTCAAAACAAATCCTCCCTACCCAGCCTGCCTTGTGCGGGGTTTTGTAAATGTCCGCTAGGCGGACATTTAAAGATTTTGCGCGAGTGTATGACTGATGACTCTAAAATATTCATTAGTCCTCATGCTAAAAAGCGAATGACAGAACGGAACATTACCCTTAAGCAGGTTTTAACCTGTATAGAGAAAGGCAGGATTAGCGAATCACCCTATAGAGACATAAAGGGAGATTGGCGGTGTATAATTGATCATTACACATCAGGCAGCGCAGTAACCGTAGCAACTGCCTTTAAATATAATAATAACGGAGAGTACATAGTTGTTGTGACTGTGTTTTGAATGAGGCTGGTAATATGTATCACTATCAAGAAAGCGGATTAAATAACATTTGGCTTGTTAATGGCTACACTACGCTAGACGACCCTGAGTATGGGCGGTGCGTGTCCATTACTGATGTCTTTGGATTAAATAAGGCTATTGCTCATAACCTTATCTACAATAAGCCTACACTTAGCGGGGAGGAGTTTAGATTTTTGCGTAAAGAACTCGACTTATCGCAAAAAGCTTTAGCCGACTTGATCGGCAAAGATGAGCAGTCAGTTGCTAGATGGGAAAAAAGCGGTAAAGCCCCCAAGTGGGCAGATAGAATGCTAAGAGCCTGTTTAATTGAGTTTTATGGTGAGGCAACAGGTATTTTAGAATTGATAGCTAGAATTAAAGATATTGATGAAAAAGAACAGGAAAAAGAAATATTTAAGGATTATGATTCGGGCTGGAAGCGAGCCGCTTAAATAATATCACTCTATTAACCCGCACTCAGCGGGTTTTTTAATACCACAAGCCCCTTAACTGGGGTTTTTTGTGCCTGCAATTAAGCTAAGGTCAAATCAATATGCCGCCCTAATGCTTTAGCCGCCGCCTCTAATTGATCGAGCCTAGAGGCATGGCTAAGATCAAATAAGCGGTCAACTTGTGGGGCTTTCCAGCCTAAGCGTCTGGCAAGGTCGGCTTTACGAATACCTTGCAGGGTCATTTCTCGATAGATCGCTAATTTAATGCCTTCAAGTACGGATGGCCTAACCGTGGGTAGCTCAGGACGAATAGAAGGTTCTGGCAAAGGCTTACGCGCATCAACATAAAAAGACAAGCCTGTCTCTAGCGCATCAACAGCGTGCAATAACGCCTCGTCAATAGTTGCGCCAAAGGTAATGGCTTCTGGTACATCAGGGAACGTCACCAATAGAGTTCCTTGGTCGGCTGTCAAAATAACGGGGTAATCAAACATAATAAGTCCTATTTTAAATCAAGTTGACGTTTAATAGCTGCTTCCAAGCCTTTTCCTAGCTCAGTCGTGCCGTGCATGGGTAGTGTGGTTTGCTTGCCATTCAAAAACACCTTTAAGTGCGAGCCTTTACCTGCTTGAAAGCTTGCACCTTGTTGTTCCAACCATTTTTTCATCTGTTTTGAATTCATGGTTAAATTATAACACTTCTGTTGTGTTTTTAAATATTTTCACACCTGCTTAAAAACAAATCCTCAACCAATCAAGCACTTAAATTATTTTACTGGGTTTTGTTGAAAAATATAGGAATCGCCTATTGATTAATTATAGGCAATGCCTATAATATCCCTCAACAGCCCAGCAAGCTGAAACTTTTTAGCTTACCAAGCTTTCTCCTAGGCCCGAAGGCCACACTCCGTACCCCTCGCAATGAGGGGCTTTTTTACGAATCCTTAGTGATAGGCACTGTTTTTGAAGGTCAGTGTTTATCAGTAAGAATTTTGCGGCGGGAGTCCACCAGCTCCTTAATAAGCCTGGTGCAGTGGTTAACAATGGTTATGCCAATGCCGCAAAGCTAACCCAGACCGGCTAAGAGTCTGGGATTTTATAGGTAACAACTTTAAATAAAGAGTACACCCTCAATGGCTTAGTTTAGTTAGAGAGGGTTTTTACGCATGGGATCTTAATCTTGTTCAACTGCAAGTAAAAAGCTACTTGTACAGGAAGCAGGCGAGATCCCATCCTTAAAAGTACGTACCCCGCAGAGCAACCTGCTTAACAAAGCACATAAAAACACGCGCTGGACAGCTCTAGCGCATTTTTTGGAGATAAAAAATGAGCATTAAAAAAGACTACGCCAATAGAGCAAGCTTACTAACCCCAACAGAAGACTATGACAACCACTGGCACAGCGATCTTGCAATGGCACGTAAAGGTATTATTGCTGCTATTGTCGTGATAATAGCCGCACTTACTCTTTCAGTCGTATCTTACGCAGCCCAAGCTCCTGCAACTCAATCAGTATCAAGCCAAAGCTTGGTTGATCAAAACGGAGAAGAGTAATGAACGCAGTAGTAAAAATTCAAGAAAACAATGGCATACAACCTATTGGTGCAGCAGAACTTGTTAGAAATCCATCCATGATGGATCAATTTAACGCCTTGGCCTCTGTTATGGCAGGCAGCAAAGTAACAATTCCTAAGCACTTGCAAGGCTCTACAAGTGATTGTTTTGCTATCGTATTACAAGCAGCACAATGGGGCATGTCGCCGTTTAGCGTTGCCCAAAAGACCCATTTAGTAAATGGTGTGCTGGGCTATGAAGCGCAATTAGTCAATGCAGTGATACAAGCATCAGGAGCAATTACCGGGCGCTTTCATTATGAATACACTGGAGAAGGCGAAAACTTAGCCTGCCGTGTAGGCGCAATTATTAGAGGCGAATCAGAAGTAGTCTGGAACGAATGGTTAACAGCTCGATCTGTAGCAACAAAAAATTCACCTTTATGGAAAACAAACCCAAAACAACAGCTCGCTTACTTGCAAGTTAAAAACTGGGCAAGACTGTATTGCCCAGGCGCAATCTTGGGCGTGTATTCAGAAGATGAATTACCAGATGAAAAAATTATTAATCAAGCAGGTAGCATTGAATCAAACACCGTAATTGATATAAAGCCAGAGCCTCGCACATGTTCAGACGAATATTTTAAAAAAAACCAATCAAAATGGCGTGATCCAATCATTTCAGGGACTAAAAATGCTCAGGACGTCATTGATTACGTGGCAGCAAAAGGTTTTGTTTTTTCAGAAGAGCAGCTATTAGAAATAGATAGCTGGACACACGAAAACGATTAAGGAGATAGATTATGGAAAAACTAAATTTAGTTCAAGGTAGCGAGGCATGGCTGCAATACAGAGCAACAAAGCTTAATGCTTCAGATGCTCCTGCCATGATGGATCAATCAAAATACAAATCACGCAATGAGTTATTGCGTGAACATGCAACAGGAATTGCCCAAGAATTTGATGCACAAACTCAAAAAATATTTGATAACGGCCATCGCTTTGAAGCATTAGCAAGATCGCGAGCAGAAGAAATCATTGGAGAAGATTTAGCGCCTTTGGTTGGCTTTGAAGGTGATCTGTCTGCATCATTTGACGGTATCACCTTTATGGAGGATGTCATTTTTGAGCATAAAACTCTTAATGATGAAATACGCCAAGCTCAATCAGTTAATGATCTTCATCTTCAATATCATATACAAATGGAGCAACAACTCCTAGTGTCTGGTGCTGAAAAATGCCTATTTCATGCGACTAAATGGAGTGATGATAATACATTGCTAGAAGAGGTTTATTTCTGGTATGAGCCTAATTTAGAGTTACGCGCTCAGATTGTCGCTGGCTGGAAACAATTTAAAAAAGACCTTGAAAGCTACGTCTTTATTGAAATAGTTGAGCCACCAAAAGCTGAAGAAATAAGAGATCTTCCAGCCGTTACTATCCAAGTTAAAGGTGAACTAACACTATCAAACTTAAATGATGTAACGCCTTTATTTGATAAATTTTTAGCAGAAGCAAAAACAACATTAATTACAGATAATGATTTTGCTATTGCAGAAGCAGAAAGCAAAATAGCTAGAGAAACCGCTAAAAAATGCAGGCTTACCGCAAAAGCAGTTGTCGATCAAATATCAACAGTAAGTGAAGCCGTTAAAACACTTGAGCTTTATGCGGATAAATTTGACAAATTAGCGTTATTACAAGAAAAAGCTGTAAAAGAACAAAAAGAAACACGAAAAACTATTGCAAAGCTTGAGCGTGAATCTACATACGCGGCTTTTATTTCTGATCTTGAAAAAACCATCGCTCCAATTCGCTTGATGCTTGCCCAACAAGATAAGCCTGATTTTGTCAGCGCAATGAAAAATCAACGCAACCTAAATAGTCTTTATAACAAGCTTGATTCAGAACTTGCAAGGGCAAAAATTGCGGCAACAACACAAGTAAATGACATCCAAGAAAAGCTAAGCTGGTGCAAAGAATCATCAGCAGGTTATGGCTTTTTATTTAACGATCTACAGCAAATAATTTATAAGCAAAAAGATGATTTTAAATTACTTATTACCTCAAGAATTGAGCAACATAAGAAAAATGAATTGGAAAAATTAGAGTTACAACGCTTGCAGATCGAAGCAGAAGCCAAACGCAAAGCCGAAGCAGAACAAGCCAAAAAGCTAGAGGCAGAACGCGAAAAAGTGAGAGCCGAAGAACAAGCAAAAATCACCGAGCAACAACGACTCGATAAGCTTGAATTAGAAGCCACTAGAGCCAAGCAAGCCGCCGAACAAGCCATTATCGATGCTGAGCAAAAAGCCAAAGCAGAAGCAGAAGCTTTACGCAAAACCGCTGCCCACATAGAGCAAGCCGCGCAATATGCGGATCGTAACGCTGATAAAGCCGCCGAACTCGCAGGAGCTGCCAAGTTACGCAAACAGGCTGATGACATAGAGCTATCTTTTAAAGACGATAGCAAAGAAATTGAGCCCACGCTTATTAAGCCTATAAAAAGCAATCCCAATCAAAGTGTTCGCAATCGCATCATAAGCGCCATTGCCTTTGAATTTAACTGTTCAAATGACGATGCTTTGCAGATTATTTTAAATGAATTTGAGATTGAAATAGAGGAGTTGGCAGCATGACCATCCAACAAAAAATAAAAGAACTGCAAGACGAAATAGAGCGCCTTAAAGCGCAAGAACAACTCACAAATAACTGGGATGAAGCCCCAGTTATTTGTGAAATAAACGGCTATCGCTGGTTCTTGGGTCAAGAAGCTGATGAAGAAATGAACTGGCACGAAGCCGTCGAGTGGTGCAAGTCAGTGGGCGGTGAATTGCCTCCTAGGGACATCTTGCTTCAATGTTTCATGAATGAAGGCATCAGACCATTGTTTAAACCAGAATGGTACTGGAGCAGCACCGAGTTCCTTGCGACGGACGCCTGGCTACAGGGCTTCGCCAATGGCTACCAGGCCTACGGCCTCAAGAACGGCTACGGCTACGTGCGAGCGGTCCGCAAAGTCATCATTTAACCCTTTACCTATTTCCCCGCCGTTTTGCGGCGGGATAAAGATTTTAAAGATTCAACATGGCAGAAATAACCAGACATCAAACAGCAGCGTTAATGGGCATTAGTAAGTCAGCACTAAATTGGCGTATTACTAAATTGGAAGATTACAAATTCCCAGAGCCTATTAGAAAAAAGGGCGGTCATTTTTTTTTATGACGAAGACGAAGCGTTTAAATTTATTGAGCTTCACAAAGATACTCATTTATTTAAGCGCGGAGCAAAGCAAGGCCATGGAGGATATAAGAGAAAACAGGTTGCTTATTTTACCTATACCGGCCAACAACTACTTATTTTAATGTTTTTAAACCCACCATTACTAGACAGATTTAAGGAGATAGACCATGCAAACATTTAAGGATAACAACAAATGAAGGCGCTCATCATGATGCTATTGCTAATGCCAGCAATCACCAAAGCATCAGAAATAGAGTGTTTAGCTAATATTATGTTTAGCGAAGCTAGAGGAGAAAGTGTTGAGGGTGTGATAGCTGTAGGTCACGCCTCTATAAACAGAAGCAAGGTATCTAAACAGAAAATTTGTAATTTAAAGGGCGTAACTAGACAGCAAGCGCCCAGAGCAGTTAAAGACAGCTATATAGCTTTAGCAAAATCGGCTTTATCAAGCAAGTCAGTGGTAGGCAAAGCCGATAGTTGGGAGCGTGGTGTTATTCCTCATAGAGCAGGATCAATAACAAGACGTATTGGTAAGCATGTTTTTTATGTGATGGCGGGGTTATGAGCTTAACTTATATGTTTAGATTTTTAAAAGATGATGGCAGTCCGTCTGATTATTATGGCATTGCCTACGCTAGAGACATTGATGGTTTATTATGTGAAATTGATAAGTATGGAGACCCCTGTAGATGCGAAATAACCAAACTAACAGAAGCTAGCATTTGCTTTAGAAGAGAAGTAAATGGTGATTCCTTAGAGCTTGACGAGCTAGAGTTAGGCGATTCGGTATTAAGAAAGATGCTATATAGTAATAATGATGAATTTAAAGCTCCACCTTGGAGTAATTATGGAGGGTAATGAGCGCTATGGAGTTTTAAAGCCTAGATATTTAGGTATCAAAGAAGGCTCTTATTATATGACGGGGAAAGAGCATTGGAAGCTTAATCATATTCCTTTTGCTGTATACATCGGATGGGACTATGCGGCCCCTTTTCCTGCGGCATGGGGTGAAATTCTTAAAAGATATGTAAGATTTAAAGGCATTGTATGGCCTGATGAAATGAAAGCATTTTCTAAGTTATTTAAAGAAAAACACCCTGAGTTTATGTCTTCAAGAAATATTAAAAATGATATGTTTGAATATGGATATTCTGGCTGTTACTGGGATTATAGATACAAAATGCCTCACAGATTATTTGGTAGTGGTAATTTTGATTTATTTGATTGTTATCCAAAAAGCCCAAAGCCACAAAAAAGAGATAAAATTTTTTTAAATTTAATAGATATAGAAATGTATCGTGTAAAAAAAGGATACGCAAATGCAATTAATAAAAGAAATAAATAATTTTGGGGATGCACGACGCATGATATTACAAACAATGATCCAGTTAAGAGATGGTGAAATTGAAGTAAGTCGAGGAATGGCTATTGCGGCTAGTATGAAGGCACTAAACGACAACATACAATGTGAAATTAATGCAGCGAAACTTAGCTTAATTGCCCATAAAGAAGGGCATGACTTTGGAAACATAAAGTCAATGGGTACTCGCTATATCAAATAATATTGATTAATATGAACCCCCGGCACTTCATCCTTAACCCGCCCCAAAAAAGGCTCTGCGCTAGATGCAAAGAAGAATTTGTAACTACCGTAAGAGCCAGAAAAAACTGCCTATCCTGCAAGCCAGCAGGACGCAATCCATCATTAGCTTATTTGGACAAGTTATGAAAACATCAGAAGCATTATTTAAACAGTATGGGAAAAAGTTTGTCCCTCTACTACAAATAGCAGAAGAATATTTAGGGATTACTGATGAATACTCTTTGTCTAAAAAAGCCCTTAAAAATGACTTAAATGGCATAAGGGCTTTTAGAATTGGCAGCTCTAAGTCACCTTGGGTAGTAGATATTGAACAATTAGCTGATGTTTTAGACAGCAAATCAAGGGGGTAATTAATTTACAGATGGCGTTACACATCCACATCGCCAGCATTTAAGTTGCAATATCTCGAAAGAGTATTCCAGCTACTATGTAGAGTTACCTGTTGAACATGCTGTATTGACAAGCCTTTTTCAAATAATCTACTTGTAGCTTCATGACGTAAATCATGGAAATGTAAGCCATTTATACCTAAAAACTTGCAAGCATCAGTAAAGTAAGTTCCGACTGTTTTTGAGTTATATGGAAAAATTCGCGCATTATTTTTAGGCTGGCGCATAATAATCTTATAAGCGCTTAAAGGTATTTTAAAACGCTTTTTAACGCCCTTTTTGCGCGGATCTTTCATATCTCTAAGCATGCAAGTCCTATCTTCATGCCTAATATCATCCCACTCAAGCTTGAATATCTCAGCTTGTCTGCGAGCTGAGTAGATAGCAAACCACATTATATGAAGCATAGGCGTAGGCTTTCCATCAAAGTACCTAGATAATGCCCATAACTCTTGCTTAGTCGGACGACGATCCCGCTGTTCTGAATTTGCTATTAGCCCCTCGGCTCTAAGTATGTTTCTGGCAGTTTCAAATATAGATTGATCAACACCCAAGTCAATGACGCCCGCCATAGTACGCACAACTACCCCAAGCCATATTAAATCATTAGCTGCTGTTTGTGGCTGACACTGAGTATTTCTAAATCTGACGTGCTTGATTAAATCTTTAGCTTCAAGTTTGTGAACATCAATAGATGAAATATCGCGCTTCATTAGCGCTTTTAAATCTGCGTTTTTTGTTCTGCCCTCTGGTCTAAATTCTTTTATGTATCTTTCAATTAGACTGCGAATAGATAAATATTCTTTTTGTTGATAAACGGATGTTTGCTGTAGCTCAACTTCTCTTCGCATACCCCAGTCTTTAGCAAGCTTTATTTTTAAAAATGACTTGCTCTCTCTGTACACTATAATACCGTCTTTCTTTATTACAATCTGAGCTCTAAATTTTACAGTGCCGTCAGTCAGTGTATATTTTATTATTGATGCCATAACAGTACGCTATAAAGTAAAAACGCACTATACACTAATACCAGTACGCATGAAAAACCAAAGCGTACTCAATGCGTACTGATTATGCAAAAATAACCAAAAATAACCTAAAATAAACCATGATAAACCCAGATAAACCAGCATACCGCTTTAGTGTTGCACCGATGCTAGATTGGACTAATCGGCATTGCCGCTATTTTCATAGACTCATTAGCAAACAAGCTTTGTTATATACCGAGATGGTCACTACCGGCGCTTTAATACACGGTGATAGTCATCGCTTTTTGCAATATTCGCCTGTAGAAAACCCTGTCGCCTTTCAATTAGGCGGCAGTAATCCTAAAGATTTAGCCGTTTGCGCCAAGATGGTTGAAGACTATGGCTATGCGGAAGTAAATTTGAATGTGGGCTGCCCTAGTGACCGCGTCCAAAATGGCCGCTTTGGTGCCTGTCTAATGGCTGATCCACAACTGGTTGCCGATTGCGTTGCCGCCATGTCTGACGCGACTTCAATTCCTATTACCGTTAAATCAAGAATCGGTATTGATGAGCAAGACTCTTACCCAGAACTCGTACACTTTATCTCGACCATTAGCGATGCGGGTTGCAGCACGTTTATTGTTCATGCTCGTAAAGCCTGGCTGAGTGGTTTATCACCCAAACAAAATCGTGATATTCCACCCTTACGTTATGATATGGTCTATCAATTAAAAAAAGATTTCCCACATTTAACGATCATTATTAATGGTGGCATTACCACCTTAGAGCAAGCCGAACAGCATCTAACTCAGGTTGATGGCGTAATGATGGGCAGAGAAGCTTATCAGAATCCTTATATTTTGGCCGAGGTTGATCAACTGATTTTTGGCGCGACCCATGAAGCACCCTCACGTTATGCAGTCATAGAACAGCTAATTCCTTACATACAAGAACAACTCAAAACCGAAGCCCGTTTAAACAGCGTATCAAGACACATCTTAGGCTTGTTTCATGGCGAACCTGGCGCACGCGGTTGGCGTAGATATATCAGTGAAAATGTCAGTCGACTAGGTGCTGATGAACACGTCATACTCGAAGCTTTAACCTATACCAGATAACAGAACAGCAAAAACCTTAGAACTCACCGTAGAATACCGTTATACTGAAAACTTTTTCGATTGCAGCATTATAAGTTGTCGGGTTACGCTATCGAGACTGTGAAAGTATTATGACTTTAGCTTCCCCCTTTGTAAAAGGGGGATCGAGGGGGATTTTATTAAGTAATAGGTTATTGATATTTAATAATGATTTTTTAATAGATCAAATCTCCCCTAACCCCTCTTTGCTAAAGAGGGGAATAAAAAGAATACTTTCACCGTCTCTATCACTAACCCAACCTACTGTAGATTAAAAAACCATCACCTTTAGAGTAAGCGCAGTGAAATTAACAACCACCGATCATCGCTCAGACAGCGCAGGCTTAACCTATATTTACCCCGTCATCTCAAGACGTATGGGTGGTTTATCCATCGGCATTAACTTTAATACCAACAATGCCTGCAATTGGCGCTGCATTTATTGCCAAGTGCCCGACTTAAAAATCGGTGCAGCACCTAAAATGGATTTTGAATTACTCGAGCAAGAATTACGCGCTTTTCTTAACGATGTTAAAGAGGGTGATTTTTATGATCGTTACCATGTCGATGCTGACAAACGCATCATTAAAGACATTGCCATTGCCGGTAATGGCGAACCGACTAGCTTAAAAGAGTTTGCCGCAGCGGTAGAATTAATCGGAAAAATAGCCACCGAGGCAGGCGTATTTCCAGAAAGCCACTATGTACTGATTACCAATGGCAGTTTAATCCATCAAGCTAATGTTCAAGCCGGCTTAAGCCTACTGAAAGCTTATGGCGGTGAAGTCTGGTTTAAATTTGATAGCGCCACCGAGGAAGGCAGAGCTTTAATTAACCATACCGGACAAAGTTACAAAGCCAGCCTAAAAAACTTATTGCTTTCTGCGTCCTTATGCCCAACTAAATTACAAACTTGCTTAGTTGATTATAATCAACAAGGTTTTTCTAACAAAGAAAGACTTGCCTTTATTGACTTATTTAAGACCCTGAAACAATTAGACTGCCAACTCGAAGACATTTTACTGTACACCATCGCCAGACCTTCTTTACAGCCAGAAGCCGCACTCATTCGACCTTTAGATACAGCAATTTTAAATGACTTTGCCGCAGAAATTCGGCTCTTAGATTATAAAGTTTCGGTTACTGCATGATTTGTAGGTCGGGTTAGCGCAGCGTAACCCGACAAAACTACGTGATCACAATCAAACATACTGCCCAGCACACCAAGCCGAAGACCATGCCCACTGAAAATTGTAACCGCCCAGCCAACCACTTACATCGACTACTTCACCTATAAAATAAAGTCCAGGCACTTGCTTGCTGGCCATGGTTTTGGAAGATAAAGCATCACAATCTACCCCGCCTAAAGTAACCTCAGCGGTACGGTAACCTTCGGTCGCATTAGGTTTAATCTGCCACTGTTGCAACTGATGGGCGACTAACTGTATCTGACGATCAGATAAATCTTGCAAGCTGCAGCTTAATAACTCATCAGGAAGTAAACAACTTAATAAGCGCTTAGGCAAATAGCTCTCTAAGACCGTCTTTAAGATATTTTTCACCTTGTCAGCGCGCTTATCTTTTAAGGTATCCACTAGATCTAGCTGTGGTAACAAATTAATTTCCAAGTCTTCACCAGCAAACCAATAAGATGATATTTGTAAAACCACTGGGCCACTCAATCCACGATGGGTAAATAATAAGGCTTCAGCAAAAGATTGACGCTGATTACTAATCGCACAAGGCACGGCAATGCCTGACAGTGGAGAAAACCTCTCTTTATCTTCAGGCTGTAATGTTAAAGGCACCAAACCAGCACGAGTAGGTACAATAGGAATACCAAATTGCTGGGCTATTTGATAACCTAAAGGTGTCGCGCCCATTTTGGGTATCGACAAACCGCCCGTCGCGACCACTAAGGAAGCGCAACTTAACGCCCCCTGATTTGTTTCAAGCGTAAAGCCATCCGAAACTGACCTGATGCTTTCTATACGCGTATTTAGCTGTACGGTAACATTTGCTGCTGCACATTCAGCCAGCAACATGGTCAAGATGTCTTTAGCACTGTCATTGCAAAATAATTGTCCATACTCACGCTCATGAAAATTAATATGATGACGTTCAACTAAGGCCAAGAAATCCCATTGGCTAAAACGACTCAAGGCCGATTTACAAAAATGAACATTATTAGAAATAAAGTTTTCAGGCTCTACCGTCAGATTAGTAAAATTACAACGTCCACCACCCGACATTAGAATCTTTTTACCGGCCTTGTTAGCATGATCTATAACCAACACCCGCCGCCCACGCTTACCTGCTTCGAGCGCGCACATCAACCCAGACGCACCCGCACCGATAATGATGACATCGGTATTTGTCATGACCTATACCCGCACAAAAGGCCTAACTATACCTTAAGTTAATGGATATATAAAAACAGGCTTAAAGTCTTTGAGTATTTACATAAGTAAATGTCGACCCAAGTTACAAACAGCGTAAAGGTATATTTCATAGGGCGTATGCAATACGCTCCTACCAACTATCTCTTCAACAGCCTTATTATTAAATCTAAGCTTAAAATATTGTAGCCTATGCATACATAGTCTAAATCATTGCTAAATCTAGCAGTAAGCTAGTAGGTAATGCTATACTTTTAGCCATTTTTCGATAATTGAGACCTCATAACATGGAAGAACATTTCGCTAGTATTATTTCAGCTGTCGGTGAAGACTTAAACCGCGAAGGCTTAATTGATACTCCCAAAAGAGCGGCCAAGGCCTTCAAGTTTCTTAACAATGGCTATGATAAAACCTTAGAAGAAGTCCTAAATGGTGCGATTTTTAGCGCCGATACTGAAGATATGGTGATCGTTAAAGACATAGAGCTCTATTCTTTATGCGAACATCATTTATTACCGTTTATCGGTAAATGCCATGTTGGCTATTTGCCTCAGGGTAAAGTATTAGGCTTATCTAAAGTTGCTCGAATCATTGATATGTATGCAAGGCGCTTACAAATTCAAGAAAAACTCACCAAACAAATCGCTGATGCTATTGAACTCTCTATAGGTGCTCGTGGCGTAGCGGTGGTGATTGAAGCCAAGCATTTATGTATGATGATGCGCGGAGTAGAAAAGCAAAATTCAGTAATGACCACTTCAGTAATGACGGGTATTTTTCGTAAAGAAATCAGCACTCGCTCAGAATTCTTAAACCTTATTAACAGATAACCGACCTCATGAGCCATAAAAAAATCGGAATCATACTGGCCAATCTAGGCTCACCTACCGCACCAACAACTAAAGCGGTAAGGCGTTTTCTTAAAGACTTCTTGGGTGATCCGCGTGTCGTCAACTTGCCCAGGCCAATATGGTGGGTGATTCTGAATTGTTTTGTGTTGCCCTTTCGCCCTAGCCGCTCTGCAAAAGCTTACAGTAAAGTCTGGCATGAAAAAGGTTCACCTTTAACTTATCTAACTAAACAATTAACCGAAAAAGTTGCCGAACGACTTAATCCTAAGAATATTAAAGTTGATTATGCCATGCGTTATGGCGAGCCTTCTATCGCCACTCAATTAAAGGCGTTTAAACAAGACGGCGTGACTGATGTCATTGTGCTGCCTTTATATCCTCAGTATTCATCAACAACTACGGCATCAATTTATGATGATTTAACCAAAGAACTGAAGCAATGGCGACATTTGCCTAGCTTTGAATTTATCAGTGACTATCATCAAGACAGTCATTATATTGCTGCCGTTGCTGCCTCTATCGAACAAGCTTGGCGTGAACAGGCTAAAAATGAATTGTTAGTGATGTCGTTTCATGGTTTACCTGAGCAATTAACTAAATGGGGTGACCCTTACTTTCATCAATGCCATAAAACAGCCGCCTTAATCGCCGAAAAACTAGGGCTCACTGAAAAACAATGGATGATAGTTTTTCAATCTCGTTTTGGTAAAGCTGAATGGTTAAAGCCTTATTGTGTTGACACCCTAGAACAGCTCCCAACACAAGGTATTAAGGCGATTGATATAGTTTGTCCTGGCTTTGCCGTCGATTGCTTAGAAACCCTAGAAGAAATCGCCATGGAAAATAAAGCTATCTTTATAGAAGCGGGCGGTAGCGAATATCGCTATATTGCTTGCTTGAACGATAGTGATGCGCATGTTGAGGCACTGACAAGGTTACTTGAACTACACGATTAACGAACTATTGATTTTTTGGCGACTCTTTCTGTAAGCCTAGGTATCTGTTGTGGGAGTGGCTAAAGCCGCTTCCACAAAAACCATTTGTACCCAAGTTATTGAGTTACCATTTTTATACATAACTACTTAGATACTTAAGCTGTAGGTCGGATTAGCAACAGCGTAACCCGACACAATCGTCAACATGTCGGGTTACGACTAGCGCCTAACCCGACCTACGTAAAAGAGGCTAAACCATGAAAGAAACGCTATTACAAAGCTGGCAAGGACTGTGGCCAGTCGTTAAATCTACACAGCCTCTAGCTACAGGCGTTGGTGTATTAGACGAAAGTGCCTTCAATACCATGGAAGTTGACAAGCTTTTTGATGCGGTTAATCATGCCGAAACTCTGGTAGGCCAAGCCAACCTATTTCGTTCTTTAACACAACCTTCTGACGATATTGAAGAGCTTCAAGCCAAGCAAGAGGCTGTGAAAGAATTACAAGAGAACCCCGAATTAAAAGAGGCTTTAGAGCGTTTGATCATTAACGCTGCTAGTCATGAAAACAATTTTTATACTTTATTATTTGGTGAGTTTTTAGGAACTTTTGGTACTGCTAGAGAAGTTCATGAAATTGAAGGCTATGGTTATTTACAATATAAACGTGGGATAAAACTGTTATTAGAATTAGTCGAAGATACCTACCGCATAGCAGAGCCTCAAAGCCCATACTTAAGCGCTATATTCACTAAAATAAAAGCCTACGAAAACTCTCGCGCCTATTCATTAATGGAAGGACCTGCTTATATTTCTGAAGCAGGCATACAATCTAAGCAAGAAAGAGCCCATTCTTTTTCACCCGCTATTATTTTCAAACCGAGCTTATTTAAGCCACTACTTATCAGTTTATTTTTTGGTATGGTTTGGGCCTTAGGGCACTTCTTTCCTACTGATATGTTTAGCATTTCCGTTGAAGCGATACCTACTGCAAGTATTTTCATCGCACCTTTACTACTGGTTTATTATCCAGTAGTCGGTAGTTTTGATCGAGATAGTTGTATCATCCCGCTAAGGAATGAATATAGAAAATCTTTTGAAGTTGCTGAAACCTTAGATGCACTAGGTCAACTCGATGAGTTACTGTCGTTTATTAAGTTTTCTGAAGCTATGGGAAACCCAAGCGTATTACCCACGCTGATAGCTAGCGATCATCATCGCATTAATTTAAGCGCCGCCAAAAATCCAATCTTAGGTAAAGGCCATACTGATTATGTCGGTAATGATTTTAGCTTAGAAGACGATAAGTTAGTGCTGATTACCGGCCCTAACAGTGGTGGCAAAACGGCCTTTTGTAAGACTATTAGCCAAATTCAATTACTCGCACAAATTGGCTGTTTTGTGCCTGCAACTGCAGTTACCTTAACGGTTGCTGACAGAATTTTTTATCAAGTCTCTGAAGTCAGCCATTTAAATGATGGCGAAGGTCGCTTTGGTACCGAACTAAAACGCACTAAAGATATTTTTCTCGCCACTAGCCCTAAAAGTTTAGTTATCTTAGATGAACTCTCCGAAGGCACGACTTTTGAAGAAAAGATGGAATCTTCTTCTAATGTGCTTAATGGTTTTTACCGTAAAGGCAATAGCACCATTTTAATTACACATAATCATCAATTGGTTGATGAATTTGCCCGTCAACGTGTGGGTATCGCTAAACAAGTTGAATTTGCTGCTGAGGCTCCTACTTACAAATTAATCGACGGTATATCCCGCGTCAGTCACGCTGATCGTGTTGCTAAAAAGATCGGCTTTTCAAAAGAAGACATCGAAAACTATTTGACGGATACAAAATGATTTTAGGCACTCCATTAAGCAGCAATGCAACCAAAGCTTTATTATTAGGCAGTGGTGAATTAGGCAAAGAACTGGCTATTTCCTTGCAACGCTACGGTGTTGAAGTGATTGCGGTAGACCGCTATGAAAACGCCCCTGCTCATCAAATCGCTCACCGTAGTTATGTGATAGACATGACCGATGCAGTCGCCGTCAAAAAATTGATTACTCTTGAGCAACCGCACTTTATTATTCCTGAAATTGAAGCGATTGCCACTACAGCGCTCGCTGAAATTGAAGTAGAAGGTTTATGTACAGTCGTTCCCAATGCCAGAGCTATTCAATTAACCATGAATAGAGAAGGCATCCGGACTTTGGTCGCCCAGCAATTAAAGCTGCCTACTTCAGACTATGCATTTGCAGAAAGTTTTGAGGAATTACAGGCGGCAGTCGATGCTGGCATTGGTTATCCGTGCTTTATTAAACCGACTATGTCATCATCCGGCAAAGGCCAATCCATGGTCAAAGAGCCTGAGCAACTTAAAACCGCATGGGATTACGCTAAAGCTAGCGGTCGAGTGGATACCGGTAAAGTCATCGTTGAAGCCAAAATTGATTTTGATTTTGAAGTCACTTTGCTGACAGTACGCGCCTTAGATGCCAATAAAATCATACAAACTTATTTTTGTGCGCCTATTGGACATCGACAAGAAAACGGTGATTATAGAGAAAGCTGGCAACCGCAGATCATGAGCGATGCTTCTTTAGCTTTAGCACAAGATATTGCTTTTAAAGTCACCCAAGAAATCGGTGGCTTAGGCTTATTTGGTGTGGAGCTATTTATTCAAGGCGATCAAGTATGGTTTAGTGAAGTCAGTCCTAGACCTCATGATACTGGCATGGTCACGATGGTCACCCAGAAACAAAATGAATTTGAATTACATGCCAGAGCTATTTTAGGCTTGCCTGTCAATACAAACTTGCAACAAGCAGGTGCCAGTGCAGTTATTTTAGGTGGCGTTGATGCTAGCGGTGTTAGCTATGAAGGCTTAGAACTTGCCTTAACAGTGCCCGATAGCGAAGTAAGATTATTCGGTAAACCCGAAGCCTTTACTCAGCGTCGAATGGGAGTGGCTTTAGCCAGCGCTGATAGTGTTGATGAGGCTAGAAATAAAGCGGTCAAAGCCGCAAATTATGTGGTGGTTAAAACTTAGGTTGTTATTGAAGTTATTGTCGGATTACCCTATCGCTAACCCGACCTACAATAATGCTATTATTGATAGCTCTAAAAGACCCACTACGCTAATCAACTAGGTGTGAATTAATGAAAATGCTCGTTATGCTCGCTATGTTATTAAGCTCTACTCAGGTAGTGGCGGATATTTATAAGTTTGTTGATGCCGATGGTCGTATTTACTATACCGACGAACCTCAAAACAACCTTTATAAGCTCATCATTAAAACACCGCCACCCACTTCAAACCCTGTTTCTTCTTTAAGAAGCGATTCATACAAAGACCCAAGCTTTTATGGAGCTAACAAAAAGAGATTTTCTGATCTCATCGAACAAACTGCTTATAAACACCAAGTTGATGCTAAATTAGTCCATGCGGTGATACAAACAGAATCAGCTTACAATGCCGATGCGCAATCGCCCAAAGGCGCAGTCGGGCTAATGCAATTAATGCCAGATACCGCCAAACGTTTTGGTGTTATCGATCGCAATGATCCTGACCAAAATGTAGACGGAGGCATACGCTATTTAAAACATTTAATAAATTTATTTAATCCCAAGATAGACCTTGCCTTAGCGGCTTATAACGCCGGCGAAAATGCCGTCATGCGTAATAACAATACCATTCCTCCCTACCCTGAAACCCAAAACTACGTCAAACAAGTCTTAGCTTTATATCGCCAATAGACCAACTCTTAACTAACGTATTTTGACAGCCGCTCATTAACATGTTAGTTTTATACCCAGTTTTAGCTCTATGTGAATAAAGTATCTTTCCTAAACAGATACAATGGCAACAGAGTTTCAGCGTTTATCTTATTCAATCAGCTCACATAGATATCTACATAAGTAAAAGTAGCATCATTACGGTAACTCATTTGAGATGAAGATAAGACTGTAGGTCGGCGATAGAGACTGTGAAAGTATTATGATTTTAGCCTCCCCCCTTTGTAGAAGGGGGATCGAGGGGGATTTATTGTGTGATATGTTACTGTTATTTCATGATTATTTTAAATAGACCCAATCTCCTCCGATTGCTGGGATTCCGCTGTCGCTACATCCCAGCATTTAGCCAGGGTTCTTCTAAGTGCAGACAATGGCATTCAATAGTCGTCATTGTCAGGCATGAATGCCTGACCTACAACTGTCCCATGTTAAGTGGGCAGCCCTTAAATGACGCTGCTTTTACTTGTGTAGATACCTATAACTAAAGAGAGGAAATAAAAAAAATACTTTCACAGTCTCGATAGCGTAACCCGACCCACACAAAAGATTAACTGTTATAGCGCTTAAACCTCTGGGATTACCGCTTTCAATGCAGCAAGAATAGTTTGAGCCCATGAATTTTTCTATGGATAACCTTCAGTCATGATGAACCGCAGTGTTTTATTTGCTACTGGCTTGTATTTAGTCTTTGTCATATACGGCAGTCTTGTGCCGTTAGTGCCTAATCACTTATCTTTTGAAACGGCCTTAACGCACTTTAAACACATCCCTTATTTAAACTTAGGTGCAGCCTCTAGGGCAGATTGGATAGCCAATATCGTGTTATATATTCCTTTAGCTTATATAGCATCGAGTAATTTTAATCGAGTACATGCTTTGCTTGGTCGGCTTCTAATAGCTATCACCATATTAGCTTTTTGCCTGCTAATCGCTATTTCAGTTGAGTTTAGCCAATTGTTTTTTCCACCTAGAACTGTCTCATTAAACGATCTAATCGCTGAAGCCTTAGGATCACTGATAGGTGTATTGGGCTGGCTATTTTTAAGCGCTTACTTTTCGGGCTTATGGCGTCAATTACTCAGCGCTAACAAACTGTCTGCAAAATCAGCTATTATCTTTTATATACTCATTTATACAGCTCTCAGTTTATTTCCTTACGATTTCGTCACCTCTATCGACGAACTTAAACTAAAACTAGCCCATGGCTCAGATAGCTTATTGATGTCTTACTCTACTTGCCAAGCTAATAGCTGGCAATGTGGATTTAAAATACTCTCTGAAATAGCGATATTATTACCGTTAGGGTTTTTGTGTGCTTATTTACCCTATCAACAACGACTCACGATTGCCTTATTACTAGGTTTATCTTTAGGTCTTTTCATTGAAATAACACAAGTGTTTTTATTATCAGGCTCTGGACAAGGACTCTCGGTCATCTCTCGTATGATCGGCATAGGCCTAGGTACTTATTTATGGAGTCGTTTTCAAAGTTTAGACATAGCAAACACTCTCGGCATACTAAAAAAATTACTACCCTTAATTATCCCAGTTTATTTATTACTACTAATCGCCGCTAACGGAGAACTAACTAATCAATGGCTAATGCTACAACCTACCTTAGACAGACTAAAAGATATACATTTTTTACCACTGTATTATTTTTACTATACTTCTGAGGCCGCCGCCTTAGCCAGCTTGTTAAACATCATCGGTCTTTATTTTCCTATCGGTTTATTTTGTTGGTTAAGCACCATCAATCGAAATGATTTACAACGCCGCCTCACCTTGCATTGGTTTTATGTAGGAGTAATGGCAGGATTATTGGCATTGGCAATAGAGACAGGCAAATTATTCTTAATCAACAAGCATCCAGACCCCAGCAATATTTGGCTAGCTTTTATAGTGGCAGCGACTAGTTTCCAATTCATGAACATCCTGCCCACTTGCTTAATTGATTCACAGAAACCTAGCAATACAATAAAGATCGAACCAATAAGCACTCCTAAACAAATATCACCGTTAGTTTCCTTACCCACTTTTGCAGACGATAAACGCTGGCGCATCGTGTCTTTATTATTGTGGAGTCTTATCATGGTGACATTATTCGATTATCCAGTCGCTCCTTTAGCTTTGGGAGCATTTCTATTGGGCTATGCTACTCTTATAGCCTATAAGCCTTATAGTTGGTTAATCGTAATACCCGCCTTATTACCAATAATGGATTTTGCACCATGGACAGGTCGCTTCTTTTTTGATGAATTTGATTTAGTCATTTTAACGACCTTAGCCTATTACTTTTGGCACAAACCTAAACTTGATCAACGCTCATTATTAACTCTACCTAGTATCATACTATTAACAACATTTACCCTACTTTATGGCATTAGCTTATTGAGAGGCTTGCTACCCTTAGCTGACATTAATGCCAATTCGTTTAATCATTATTACAGTCACTTTAATAGTTTAAGAGTCGGTAAGGGTTATTTGTGGAGCTTATTACTGTTACCGTTTTTACAACTCACTGTGCGCCGCTATCGCAATGCCCCCCACTACTTCGGCTATGGCATGTTGCTAGGTTTAGCAGGGCTATCCTTGTTTGCCATCATCGAGCGTTTAGTCTTCGTCAATTTATTTGATTTTAATAGTGACTATCGCATCAATGTTTTATTTTCCAGTATGCATACCGGCGGCGGTCATATTGAAAGCTATTTAATGTTAGCGCTGCCGTTTATCACCCTGTTATTTTTTAATGACGATCACCCTAAAAGCAGAGCTTTATTAGCTATAGTTTTATTTATAGTCAGTACCTATACATTACTTGTGACTTATTCGCGCGGTGGCTATTTTGGTTTCTGCATAGGCTTTTTTGTACTGTTATTGCTGTTATTCATAGGTTTTAGACACAACAAAAAACGCCTACTTCCATTATTACTAATACCGATCTGTGCCTTGATCGCACTACCTGTATTACAGGGCAATTTGGTTCAACAGCGCTTTAAGGCCTTTGATCAAGACCAAAGCAGTCGTAGCAAACACTGGCAAGATGCCATAGCGATGCGAGATGATGATCTAATGACCTCATTATTTGGTATGGGCTTAGGAAGTTATCCTCGCACCTTCTTTTGGCTAAATAATGAAAACAGCAAGCCCGCCAGCTATGAAATAATCAACGAAACAGAGCTCTCTTATTTACGTTTATCAGGCGGCGATGCTTTATTTATCGGGCAGTATGTCGCAGTTAAAGCTCATACAGCCTACCGTTTGCTTTTGGATCTTCGCAGTAAAAAGCCAGGACTGACCATATCAACCTCACTCTGTGAAAAATCACTGCAATACTCTTTTCGCTGTAGCACTGCACTAAGCACCACCTATACTCATGAATGGGAACCTATAGAACTCGTTATCGACAGCCATGATTTAGGCGAACCGGTCGCTGCCGGTCTGTTAAAGCGTCCCATACAATTATCTTTTTATAACGGTAATGGCGTAGGACAAGCCCTAGATATTACTCATGTACAGTTAATTAGCCCTGAAGGCGTTAATCTCATCGAAAATGGTGACTATTCCCAAGACACTGATTACTGGCTATTTGCTACAGAAAAGCATAATCCCTGGCATATCTTTAATCTTTGGCTGCAGTTGTTATTTGATCAAGGCTGGTTAGGACTAAGTACATTTGTTTTATTATTACTGTTAGCCATCCATCAACGTTTTCAGTTATTAACCCAGCAAACTGCTTTTTCTAGCATTTTATTATCAGCTTTTAGCGGCTTTTTGATCGTAGCGTGGGTTGATAGCCCTTTTGACGCGCCACGACTAACGCTATTGTTTTTCTTATTACTATTTCAAGCCCTGATGCGGACACCTCAAGCTTGGAAAGTTGCCACTCATGTTTAGCTTAAAGCTTATGTCGAGTCATTCAATGTTTGCTTTTAAACTATTAAGTCTATTGGTCTTATTAAATTCCAAAGCCTATGCAGAAGCCTCACTGGCCGATACAGTAACCAAGATCAAACCCAGCATCGTGGCGATTGGCACTTATATGCCTAAGCGTAATCCACGTTCGATATTTATGGCGACTGGCTTTGCAGTTGGAGATGGCCGTTTAATTATAACCAATGCTCATGCAATACCAGAAAAGCTGGATATTGAGCACCTAGAACAGATTGCTATTTTTTATCATAAAGATAATGTCGATAAAGTCGTAATAGCAACTGAACTAGCCACCGATAAAGACCATGATTTAGCGCTATTAAAAATCAGCGATGATCGTCTGCCAGCTTTATCATTAGGTTCAGTTGCATCGGTACGCGAGGGACAGCTATACGCCTTTACCGGCTTTCCTCTCGGCATGGTTTTAGGCTTATCTCCAGTAACTCATAGAGGCATCATTTCTGCTATTACGCCCAATATCATCCCTTTAATCAATTCTAGTCAAATCAAACAAGCTCAATTTAAACGTTTACAAGAGCCTTACTCTGTCTTTCAACTGGATGCTACCGCCTATCCTGGCAATAGTGGCAGTCCACTTTATCATCCTGAAACAGGACAGGTCCTAGGCGTTATTAATAAAGTTTTTGTACAAGAAAGCAAAGAAAGCGCTTTAACAAAACCTAGTGGCATTACTTATGCCATTCCAATTAATTACGTAGAAAGTTTGCTAAAAACCAAAAACTAATCATGACAGCCACCTATAAATGCACAGCACGGGACAATAAATGATACGTATTTTTCGCCACTATATATCCAGAGCTTACTTGCTCTTATTATCGATAGAGTTTTGTATGTTTTTTGCCGCCATGTATTGGGGTAGCGACGTCCGCTTTCTGATGTCGGAATCATGGTATACCGACAATCACATTACCTTAGCCAGCTTTATTTTTTCTAGCGTCATGAGCCTATCATGCATTGGCTTAGGCTTATATAGACGAACACTAAGCGGTGAAGAATATAACTTACTGACTAGAGTTTGCATTAGCTTTGGTCTAGGCATACTGTTACTAGTGGGTATTTATTATCTATTACCCGAACTCTATATCGCTCGTAGCGTCTTAGTTTTTGCGATTATGCTAGCCTTTATAGGCCTGTCAGTTATTCGCTATCTATTTTATAAGTTCACTAATCTTGAACGCTTGAAAAGACGCTTTTTAGTGGTCGGTAGTGGTCAACGAGCCCAAGAACTCATTTCACTGAATGATACTTTAGTCCATAAAGGTTTTACCATGGTTGGATTTTTAGCCTTAAGAAATGAAGTCTCTGTGGTTGATGAAAAACATATCATTGCTTACGACCAATCTCTGATTAAAATTGCAGCGCACTATAAAATCGATGAAATTGTCATTGCTATTCATGATCGTAGATTAGGCTTACCGTTTGACGAGCTATTAGAATGCAAAATGTCAGGTATAACGATCATGAATATTGTCGAATTTTATGAGCGCGAACAAGGCATCATTTCTCTAACTAATGTCAGTCCTAGTTGGCTAATTTTTTGTGATGGTTTTGCTCAAGGTGATTTAAGAGCCATTAAGAAAAGAGTCGTTGATCTTTTTGCCAGCATCTTATTACTGAGTGTTGCTTGGCCGATCATGTGTTTAACGGCCTTAGCCATCTTTCTAGAAAGTGGCTTTAAAGGCCCCATACTTTATCGACAAGTCCGGGTTGGTGAAAAGAATCGGCACTTTAAGGTACTTAAGTTTAGAAGTATGAAAACAGACGCCGAAAAAAATGGAGCACAATGGGCGCAAAAAAATGATGATCGCATCACCCGTGTCGGACGCTTCATCCGCGCTAGTCGCATCGATGAACTACCACAAATTCTCAACGTTTTAAAAGGCGACATGAGCTTTGTCGGCCCTCGCCCAGAAAGACCCGAATTTGTGGAAGGCTTTAATGAACGCATCCCCTATTATCAAGAAAGACATCGAGTAAAACCCGGCATTACCGGCTGGGCGCAATTATGTTATCCCTACGGCGCCAATGAATACGACACCATACAAAAGTTACAATACGATTTGTACTACGTTAAAAACTACAGCATGTTTTTAGACTTTTCGATATTGTTCAATACCGTGGAAGTTATTTTGTGGGGTAGAGGGGCGAGGTAACGATAAAAATCACCGTAGGGGCGTATTGCATACGCCCAACATCGAAAGTCCAATGTTATAAAGCTAATTTTAAGGGCGTATGCAATACGCCCCTACGATCTTCACCACAATGTTATCGTTCGCGCGAGGGAATGCTAACAATTATTTGTGTAGATACCTATAATTTAAAAAATCCCCCTCGATCCCCCTTTTACAAAGGGGGAAGCCAAAATCATAATACTTTCACAGTCTCTATCGTTAACCCTACCTACACCAATGTCATTTTAAATAGTTCAAAGCGGTGGCTGCCGATCACCCAGCACCTTAACATGAACTCGATCACCCACTGTTAATAATCCAAGCTGATTATGCAAAGCATTTTGACCAAAATAGACTTTGTTTTGCCACTTTCTAGTCCGGTTAAGAGTACGCAAAGGCTCTTGGCCTATTTCGGCAGTTTCAGGATCTATCACTAAAATAGAACAACGCGAACAGGGTTTCGGCAATCTAAAATCAATAGCACCTATGCTAATTTCTCGCCAACTGTCTTCTGCGTAACTCTCACAACCTGAAACAACTAAATTGGGTCTAAAGCGCGTCATGGGTAAATCTAAGGCCATATCATTATTCAAAGACAGCAATGAGTTTTCTGAGACCAGCAAAAAAGGAAAGCCATCAGAAAAAGCTACCGTATCAGTAGACAAACCATAATCAGCATCAACCGGTCGTAGTAAAGTTTCAGATTGATAGACCAATCGGCAATCCTGCTTTAAAAAATCACTCAACCATTGATCAGCTTCTGCTGATACGCTAGTAGCAGCGCATTGATCAGCCCAAATCTGGCTGTCTATGATCTCACCATCTAATGGTGCCAGAGCCAACACCAATTCATCCCTACCCTGTGCAGATAAAATTAACTGAGTATCTGTTAAGGCTGTTTTTATTAAAGCCATTTTCGGTAACTTTCGTTGACTTAAAAACTGATTGTCAGCATCTATCAACATCCATTGTCTATCATATTGCAAGCCCGTTCGAATAACCGGCCAACTATTAACACTAATGCCTGCCAAAGATTTTACGGGATAGATCGTGATAGAACTTAAGGTGATATCAGTCATTTTAGGCAGCCTTTTAAAAAACGTAGGTCAGGTTAGTGAAACGTAACCCGACAACGGGGTTACGCTATCGCCGAGCTTGATTTGATGATATTGAGCATCAGCAAACTGCTATTATTATCAACATTGCCTAGACAGGCAATCGTCAATAACGCAAAAACTAAATAAATGTTTATAAATCCGTTAAAATTAAAGGCAACACTCTCTATTCCAAGATCATGATGCCGTCACTTAATCGAATACTTATTAGTCTTTTATACCTGTTGCTGATCAACACTACTCAGCCTGTTTATGCAAAAGCCAAACTCAGCATCAATATTGCTTATTTAACGCAAGAGCAAAAAATTCCGCCGCAACTGTCTAATTTAGATCCGTTTGTTATCGACAAAGGTTTAAAAGGTGCAGAACTGGGCATCGCTGATAACAATACCACTGGTGAATTTACTGGACAGCAGTTTAATTTAGTTAAATTTATTGTGCCTTTGGAAGCTAACGTTGCTGATACCTTCAACAAAGACATCGCCAATAAATTTCAGTATGTGATCATCAATCTAAATGCTGAGCAACTCAACACACTTGCCGATTTGCCCGCAGCAAAAAACATGCTGCTCTTTGATGTCTCTACCCTAGATGACTCCTTGCGCAATGAACAATGTCGTAGCAATGTTTTACATCTATTGCCTAACCGTGCCATGCGCGCGGATGCTTTAGCGCAATATATGCTCAAGAAACGTTGGAGCAAATGGTTTCTAGTGATTGGTAGTAGTCCAGAAGATCGCTTATATGCCGAAGCGCTTAAACGCTCTGCCAAACGCTTTGGCATGAAAATAGTCACAGAAAAAACTTGGGAGCATACTTTTGATGCCCGTAAAACCACGCAATCTGATATTGCCGTGTTTACGCAAGTAGATGACTATGATGTCTTAGTGGTTGCCGATGAGCACAGCGAATTTGGTGAATATCTCGATTATCGGACTTGGCTAGCTAGACCTGTGATAGGCACGCAAGGCTTGATTGCGAGTGCTTGGCATAAAACCCATGAAAATTGGGGGGCTATACAAATACAAAATCGCTTTAAAGAAAAAGCCGGACGCTGGATGGAAGAACAAGATTATGGCGCTTATCTAGCAATACGCGCCCTAGGAGAAGCCACTACGCGCAGCTTATCTAGCGAACTAAAACTGATCAAAGCTTATCTATTAAGCCCAGCCTTTGCCTTAAATGGTTACACCGGTGCACCGCTGTCTTTTAGAATCTGGGACGGTCAATTAAGAATGCCGGTTTTACTGGCGGCTCCAAGAGCATCAATCGCCGTTGCGCCCATAGAAGGCTTTTTACATCCTAAAACCGAACTCGACACTTTGGGTTTTGATCAAGCTGAATCTCACTGTCAATGGATACCACAATGATAAAAAAAACCTGTTTAAGCATAGCAATAGCATTACTTTACCTAGGTAATGTTAGTGCTGAAAGCGTCTTTGTTACCTTAGAAAACGACAACGCCTTAGCCGTCGTCGATCCTATTGCTGGAAAACTAATCAAAACCATTCCCATAGGACAGCGCCCAAGAGGGATAGCTATTAGTCCTGACTATAAGTACCTATATATCGCCACTAGCGATGATAACACCATCAAAGTCATCGATACGGTCAGCTTTAAGGAACTCGGCCACTTACCGTCTGGCAAAGATCCTGAAACCTTCGCCTTAAACCCTGCCGGCAATCGTGTCTATGTATCAAATGAAGATGATAGCTTGGTCACGGTTATTGATGTACCTACTAAAAAAGCTATCAAACAAATCAAAGTTGGCGTAGAACCCGAAGGTATTACCGTCAGTCCTGATAACCGTTGGCTAGTCAGTGCCTCTGAAACCACCAACATGGTGCATTGGATAGACACCAAAACCAATACTATCGTTGAAAACAGCTTGGTTGATCCCCGACCAAGAGCGGTCAGCTTTACTGCAGACAGTCAGCAACTTTGGGTCAGCTCTGAAATGGCTGGCAGCGTTATGGTTTTAGATGCCAACAAGCAACAACTGCTTAAAACTATTAAATTTGAGATTTCAGGGGTCACCGCTGATAAAATCCAACCAGTGGGTGTGGTTATTGATAAACAACGTCACCACGCTTATGTGGCTTTAGGTCCTGCCAACCGAGTAGCCGTGATTAATGCCCAAACTTTTGAAGTCGAAAAAATCTTATTGGTAGGGCAAAGGGTTTGGAATCTAGCTTTCTCGCCAGATCAAAAACGTCTATATACCACTAACGGTACTAGTAATGATATTTCTATTATCGACTTAGATAGTCAAACCGTGACTAAATCCATCGCAGTAGGCACTTATCCTTGGGGAGTAGCAGTAAAACCATGACTATAAACAACTCTAGTGCCTTATGTATCGAACAATTAAGTTACGCGTACAGCGGCAAAAAAGCCTTGGATAACGTGAGCTTTAGCATACAACCTGGCGAATGTACTTTATTACTTGGACCTAATGGCGCAGGAAAAAGCACCTTGTTTTCCTTAATAACGCGTCTTTATGATAGCCGTGATGGCCAGATAAACTTATGTGGCTATGACATCAAACGTCAAACGCGACTCGCCTTAGCTAAATTGGGCGTCGTTTTTCAACAAAGTACGCTGGATATGGATTTAACGGTAATGCAAAATTTGTTATATCACACTGCATTACACGGTATATCCCGCAAAGTCGCCCTACCCCGTATACAGCAAGAACTCGAACGCTTAAACATGTATGAACGACGCTTTGAAAAAATACGCCAGCTAAATGGCGGTCATAAACGCCGCGTAGAAATTGCCAGAGCCCTCTTGCATAAGCCGGCCTTATTATTATTAGATGAACCTACTGTCGGCTTAGATGTTCCTAGCCGTTTAGCCATCGTTGATTATGTACATCAATTAGCCGCAGAAGAAAATCTAGCCGTGTTATGGGCAAGCCATTTAATTGATGAGATATTTCCTGACGATCATTTAGTGGTATTACACAAAGCTTGTGTTAAAGCTAAAGGCACGGTTGATGAAGTCTTAGCCGCCACAGAAACCACTTCAATTAAAGACGCCTTTTATAATTTAACGCAAGGAGCAGCGTCATGAATTTAGTACATTATTGGCGCGCCATGTCCGGCATTATCGGCAGAGAACTCTGGCGCTTTATTACCCAACGCGAGCGCTTTATTTCAGCATTGGTTCGACCGCTGATTTGGTTATTTGTCTTTGCTGCGGGCTTTAGAGCAGCCTTAGGCCTTGCCATCACGCCACCTTATGAAACCTATATATTGTACGAAGTCTATATCACTCCTGGACTGATCGGCATGATTCAGTTATTTAACGGTATGCAAAGCTCCTTATCGATGGTCTATGACCGTGAAATGGGTAGTATGCGCATCCTGATGGTCTGTCCCTTGCCTCGTTGGTTTTTATTACTCAGTAAATTATTGGCAGGTACCTTTGTATCAATTTTACAAGTGTATGTTTTCTTAGCGATCGCTTGGTTTTATGACATACATGCACCTTGGCAAGGTTATCTATGGGTGCTACCTACCCTGATATTATCTGGTTTAATGCTAGGTGCGCTCGGCTTATTGCTATCCTCTTTTATTAAACAACTAGAGAATTTTGCCGGGGTGATGAATTTTGTTATTTTCCCCATGTTCTTTATGTCAACAGCACTCTATCCCTTATGGAAGATGAAAGAGTCTAGCGCATTGCTCGCCAAACTTGCCGAATACAATCCCTTTTCACAAGCCGTCGAGTTAATCCGTTTTGCTTTATATGGCCAATTTGATCAACACGCTTTTTTCTACACCCTAAGCGCGTTCATCGTGTTTATGGCGGCCGCTATCGTAGGTTATAACCCATCGAAAGGCATGATGAGCAAGAAAGGTGGAGGCTAATGCACTTCGACATACTTCTGATTTGAAAGCAAAACTCATGAGTTTTGACTCCAATTCAGTATGTCTGCCGGAAACGCTTTTCTCGCTTACGCTCAAAAAGTCTTATTCCGGCCTACTGGGCTAGTATTTGTAGGGGCGAATGAATTCGCCCCTACCGGTAAAACGCTTACTATATGTGGGGACGTAAAGTTTATAAGCTGTATAGTAGATAGTATATCTCGTTAGGTAGCGCTTATCCTCAGCTTAGTGAGCTCTCTGAGGTTGTCTGTAGCGCCACTCTGTAATTTAGAGAACTCTCTAAGTTACAGAGTGGCGCATATAAATAGTTTGTAGAGCTCTCTAAACATATTGGAGAACTCTCCAGACTGCTTAGTAGAGCTACTAAACATGTTGGAGAACTCTCTAAACACTCTAGTATCCTCTCTAAACAGACTAGAGTCGTCTTAGTTTTTTAGTCATTCGTCTTAGAACTGTTGATAATTTATGCTTTGAACAACAGCACTGACTCCAATTCGTTCCCAACTATTTCGATCGAGGTTTGACACAATATCAGCGACTTTATTAGCTAGTGAGTGGACATTCCCCCCCTAAATCTGGCATTATGCCGATTCAAGATACCTCGTATTCCACAAGGTTGAGACCCGTAAATTAGGTAATAATAATGACTATGCTTCCACCCTGCCCTGTCTGTGGCTCTGAATTCACCTACGAAGATGGTGAAAACTTTATTTGCCCCGAATGCGCACACGAATGGCCCAAAGCAGGTAATAGCGATGACAACTCTGATACCCGTATCATTAAAGACGCCAATGGAAATTTATTGCAAGATGGTGATAGCGTAACGGTGATTAAAGACCTTAAAGTAAAAGGCTCTTCATTGGTGGTTAAAGTCGGTACTAAAGTCAAAAATATACGTTTGATCGATGGTGATCATGACATCGACTGCAAGATTGATGGTATTGGCGCGATGAAGCTTAAATCTGAATTCGTTAAGAAAATCTAGGTGATTTGGATGGGCGTATGCAATACGCCCCTACCGATTCCATGAGCGCATGATCAGCCACTCAACTTACATCACATTTCATCAAAATAATGATAACGATTTTTGCCACTTTGTTTAGCAACATACATGGCTTGGTCTGCTTGGTTAATGAGACTATCTATAGTCAAACCTTGATGGACTAGCTGTTTGTTATAAAGACTGATGCCAATACTGGCAGAAACATTGAGCGTTAAATCGTTAACAATAATGGGACTAGAACAGGCTTGTAACAGATGTTTAGCGGGCGTGCCGGCCATTTCTTTAGCCGATAATCCAGTTAATAAAACGATGAATTCATCGCCTCCTAGACGCGCTACGGTATCGGTTTCTCTAAGCGACTTTTTCATTCGTTGACTCACCGTAATTAACACTTTATCGCCTATGTCGTGTCCATAGACATCGTTGATTTGCTTAAAGCCGTCCAAATCGATAAACATGACCGCCAAATTATCGCCCTCACGATTTATTGTAGCCATCGCTTTCTTTAAGCGATCCATATAGAGCATACGATTAGGCAATTTTGTTAGCGTGTCATAATGAGCTAAAAGTTCTAATCTATTTCGAGATTCAACCACTGTAGAAATATCACTAGCAATGGTTAAATAACGCACCACTTGACCTGCAGTATTTCGAATAGCGCTGATACTGGTAATTGCCGTAAATAATTGACCAGCTTTATTTTTGTTAGTAATTTCACCCGACCAAAAATCCGTTTCATTGAGTGATTGCGACATTTGGCTAAAGAAATCAGGTTCATGAATACTTGATTGTAATAGCTTGACATTTTTACCGATCACTTCTTCAAGTTGGTAGCCTGTAACTTCTAAGAAACGCGCATTAACCTCTAAAATTCTGCCCTCTATATCAGTACTGTAGATAATTTCATGAGAAATATTATAAAAATCGCTGGCTGTTTTAGAGTTTCTAATGTCAGTTACATCCGTACAAGCACCAATATAACCTTCAAATTCGCGCTGCTCATTAAATCTAGGCACACCATAATCATCAATCCAGCGGTATTCGCCATCATATCGACGTAAACGGTAGGCGTTTATCAAAATTAGTAACATAAATATCTAAGCAACGATCAAAGTCTTCTGGATGCACACCTTCTGCCCAGCCATTACCGTTTTCTTGTTCCATACTCCTACCGGTAAACTCTAACCAGGCTGTATTAAACCAATAACATAGCTTGTCTAGTCCAGCGAGCCAAATCAAAACTGGGGCGGCATTAGCTAATGTTCTAAATTGACTTTCTGAAGTGATTAACTCAACCTCTAAGCGTTTACGGTTGCTAATATCACTTTGAAAATAGATAAATTGGCTAAGCTTGTTTTTAGCATCATAAATGGGATTGATGTGGATTTCATTCCAAAACTCAGTACCGTTTTTACGATAGCTGAGTATTTCACCTTGATAAACTTGCTGGTCGGTTAATGCCGCTTTAATTTTTTGTACTTCTTTCTGGTCAGTGTTTGAACCTTGCAAAACATCAAAGTCTTTACCCTGAAGGTCTGTGAGCGTATAACCACTCATGTCTTCAAAAGTTGGATTTATATAAATAACTTGTTGATTTTGATCCGTTAACAAAATGCCTTTAGTCATGCTATTTAGAATGGTTTCATTCTTAAGACTGAGGTCTTTAAGTCGGACGTGATCAGTTATATCAACACCTATCACAAAGAAACCTTTGATTTGACCGTTCTCCATGTCTGGATAGTAACTCGTTAACGTGTAGATAGTTTCGCCCATTTCTGCATTAGTATAATGGCGTTCAAATTGTTGTATTTCGCCATTCATTGCACCGGCAATTTCAAATGAAATGCTGTTGTAAACTTTATCGCCTAAGAGTTCACGTAAATGCTTACCTTTTATAGCGGCTGGCGACTGACCAAACCATTTTGAATAGGCGTTATTACAAAACTGATTAATTAGATTAACATCCCAATAACCTATTAGGGTTGGGGTATTGTTAAAAAAGAAACTCATTTGCTTACGTTCTTCAATTAATTCAGCCATTAAGTGTTGCTGAGTAAACACCTCTGACAAGCTGTTGTTAATGAATCGACTGATTTCAATTTCATGGTCTGACCATGGCAAGCAATTTTTAGATCGAAACCAAGCTAGGCCATTATTCTTCGAGACTGGAATTCCTAAGGCTAATAAAGCCGATAACTGATTTGGGTATTCAGCTGCTACGGGGAATTGTTCAGCTAAGTTAATACAACTAAAAACAGCCTCTTGTGTTTGCTGGCTTAGCCAAACTAATAACTGCTGCGTTTGTTGTTGATTAGGCACAGAGCCATAACTGATGAATTTGCCGTCTATCAGCATAATTAAGCCTGAGGCTGTCATTAATTCTTGCGTTCTTTCGAGTAACGATTCAGAGACATCTGATTCGGCTAAGCTAAATAAAGGCATCAAATCAATACTTAATTGCCATGCTCGCTGGAATAAATCGGCGTTAGATGTTGATGGATTTATAGTCATACAGGAATCGCTCTAGGTGAATCGTGATGGATAAAGGGAATAAGATAATTGCACCATTTATTCTGTAGGCCGGAAACGCTTTACTCGCTTACGCTCGTAAAGTCTTATTCCGGCCTACAGATACTGCCCACAGATAATTAAGTAGGTCAGTGACGCCATTGCATGAGAAAAAGTAATACAGCTAATTTGCGGATCTATGCAGCATCAAAACAATTCAAATTTTGTGCTAATACTCTCATCTTCTGAATGATCATGCCGAGTTCCTGACTGTTTATAATGCGTCATAGACTTTTGATCTGAGCTAGAAAAATAATTACTGAGCATCTCAGCCAAAACGCGTGATTGCTTTTCCAAAACAGAGGCAGAATCTATTGATTCCAATGCGAGGGCATCATTCATTTTTGTGATGGTATCGATTTGTGTAATGAGATCACTGACCTGATCAATGCCTAAACCTTGCTCAGCAGAGGCCAAGGATATTTTTGCCATTAATTCTGTTACTTGAGCAACAGAGCTCACGACGTTATTAATAGTTGTACCTGCATCATTAACACATTGATTACCTTTTTCCACATTGGCAGCGGAAACCCCTATCAATGCTTTAATTTCTTTTGCTGCATTAGCTGAGCGTTGGGCTAGAGTGCGTACCTCATTGGCTACGACTGCAAAGCCACTGCCTTGAGATCCGGCTCTTGCGGCTTCAACGGCTGCATTTAAGGCTAATATGTTTGTTTGGAAGGCAATTTCATCAATCAAACTGATGATATTAGAGACCTTTATGGCACTTTCATTAATCGCATTCATAGTGCTAACCACTTCATGAACGGCTTTACCGCCTTGAATAGCGGTATCAGAGGTTTTAACGATTAATTCATTGGCAATTTTTGCAATATCGGCAGTTTCTTTAACTTTTGCCGATAAAATATGCATACTTCTTGTATTTTTTTGCAAGTTGACTGACTGTAATTCAGTGCGCTGAGCAAAATCAATGTTGTCATTGCTTATTTGTAAAGAAGCCTTGTGTATAACATTCACCGAATCAGTCATGACATTAATCATATCGATAAGTGTTTGTCGCAGATGATTAATACCTTGGGCAGTTTTACCAAAAATACCTGGGTAGTTGGTAGTAATCTCCTCGCTTAATTTACCTAGCGCTAATTCATCAACAATTCGACTAATATCAGTTAAGTTCCCTTCAACTGCATTAAATAAACGATTAATTTGCTGTTCTAACAAAGTATTTGAAGACGGGTTAGTATTCTCTGTCATACGCATACTAAAATCACCTTGACCAGCGGCATTAACGCAAGCAATCATTTCAACTAGTCTATTATGTTGCTTTTCCTGTATCTGGTTAATGTAATCAAAAAGTATTTTATATTCCCCGGTCGCGTGATCATCATCAACGTCGAATAAGTCTCCGGTACTTAAGGCTTTAATGTGTTGTTTTAGTAAATATAAGATAGATTCAAGCCTAGCATAGGTGGCATTTACACTGCTTTTTGTAGACTCAAAATCTTTTTCCATGGTTAATTCAATTCGATAACCAAAGTCGCCAGCACCTAATGCACTAATTGATTGATTAATGTCATTTAGAGATGAATCAACTAAGTTAACGCTACGGTTGAATAACCTAGCCATTAAACCAAACTCATTATTACCAAAATAATTTATTCTGGCAGAGAAATTGCCTCGATCAAAAGCTCTTAAACCCTTTAAAAAATCAGCAATCACCGATTTGGTATCAGTGACTATCCAAATTAATAGTGCTAAACCAATAATGGTACTAAATCCAAAAGCTAAGATAGCGTAAAGATAATCTGCTTTCATCAGCAAGTTTGCTATGGCAATCGCTTGCCCAAAAAACATCACTAAGAAAGGCGCAACTATTTTCTGAGTTAAAGAAAATCGTCCTAACAGACCTGCAGATTTCTCCCGTGATGATAGAGTGCTGATTAAATGCTGCTTTCCTGAGTTGATATCATTGTAGAATTCTTGAGCAGCCTTGAGTTCTTCATCACTTGCTCTTTGACCACTATACCGAAAACCAATGATTTTGTTTGAGCCTTTATAAATAGGGGTAACAGTAAAGTTCTCCCAATAAAAGTCTTTATTTTGGCAATTAAGTTTTATGACGCCGGTCCATTGCGCACCTGTATTAACTGTTTTCTGCAAATCTAAGAGCACCTCTTTAGGCATGCAGGGATGTAGCAATAACTGATAAGATTGACCCGTCAGCTCCTCTGATTTAAAACCTGTCACCTGACGTAAGGCCAAGTTATCAACCGTGATAAAACCAGCAGTATCAGTTTCAAAAATTAAATTAAAACTCTTTTGAGCCATTTCTACAATACCACCCGACTAAGAATAATGTGCATCAACACCACTTGAAAATAACAGGCTGGTATTGGGATAAGCTTTTGCATTTTTTTTATAATTATAATCGTTGAATTTAACGCTAAACAAAAAGCAAATTGCTTATTTTTCAGATTAAATCTGCAATGGAACTATATTCATAATGTTATGGGTTTTAATTTAGCAAATAGGTGAAGTAAAGGCAAGCAAAGGCGACATAACTGTGCGTATAAATTTTTTTTATGAGTTTTTGTAGGTCAGGTTAGCGATTGCGTAACCCGACCTGCATGCTTAATGCATTTAATTTGAGGACAAATATGGACAGAGAGTCAATTAATTCATTTTATTATCAATCGGCTTATCATCATTCAAGGCATACCAACCGACGGTGATTCTATAAACTAACCAAACCACGACAGAAATCAGCACAAATATTCCAAACCCCATTCCAAAAGTAAGTCCCGATATTGCAAATCCTGCCAAAGTTATCCAAGTGGTTTTTATTTGCCAGTTGAAATGTGATTCTAACCAGGTTCCTTGCACCTCATTGCGCTTAATGAAGTTTAGCGCTACTGCCACCAGCAAGGGTAATCCAGCGAGCATAAAGGTTAATGCCTGACACAAGTAAATAGCGGCTGTCAGTAGCTTTAACGTGCGTAATTTATCATTTGCTAATTTTTCCATCTTCGTTGCCTATCATTTGAGTTATTGATGTTATGGATGTCACCAGTCAGAAACCACTGCTATTCTGCTTGATAGATTTTTATGCGGGATTAAAACAATGTAAGGACTCCCATAGTGCGACCTTTGTAAATAGGCAAGCCAAGCCAAACAAACATAAAGACAAAGATAAACGCTACGGGAGCGGTGCCTATATAAACAATAATATGCTGATAAATCTATTCGTAGTTATACCTAGGCTTGGATAACTAAATCTTATCAGGCTGTTTATTAAGGATTTTTATCAGTTTCTTTAGATTGACTATTAGCAATGCATTTTGAGAGGTATTTGAGTATAGATTTTTATAGCCTTTTAGTAACAGCCTGCAATAAGGTAAAATGCCTGAGACACTTTTACACATCACCCAAACCCTTATATAAAAGGAACAAAATCATGAAAAAAAATCTGTTTCTAATTGCTTCGTTGCTAGTTACTGGCAGCGCTTTCGCTACGACTGATCATTATGTTTTACGTGACGGCAATCATGTTCAACATTTAAAAGTCACTAACCTAAATAATGAAACTCATGTTAGCGCAGATGTCAACTTTGAACCTAATGCCAATGAAGCAGGTAGCAAAGCCTGTTCTGGTGAAGTTTTTGGTGAAGCAAAAGCAATCTCTGCAACTGAGTTAGTCCTAAAAAAGCACTCTCCAGGCGAAGCAACTTATTGCGAATTAAAGATTCATTTGACTGCTGATGGTGCAAAAATTGAACAATCAAAAGATTGCGACAATTTTGCTGCTGGTATCTGCCGCTTTTCTAGCGATGATAAAGAATTAGTCAAAGTAAAGTAAATTTGCGTAGGTCGGGTTAGGCGCTAGCCGTAACCCGACAAACCACTATTGATGTCGGTCTAACTTGCGATAACTTATCGCTTCACTCAAATGCTTGATGTCGATATGCTCTGAGCCTGCTAAATCTGCAATAGTCAGTGCAACTTTTAAAATTCGATGATATGCCCGATGTGATAAACCAAATTTTTCCATCGCTTGCTCTAAAAGCAGGTGGCTTTGCTCAGATAAAGTACACAACTGCTTCACTTCTTTTGCACTAAGAGCAGAATTAGCTTTCCCGCTGCGCGCTAGGGCAATATTACGCGCGGCAATCACTCTCGCTCTTATAGTTGCACTGCTTTCTTCGCCACCGGCAACACCTTTACGCAATACTTCATGAGAAATCCTAGGCACTTCCAAGTGCATATCTATGCGATCTAATAACGGCCCCGAAACTCTTGCGCGATAGCGTTGCACCTGCTCAGAGCTACAGTGACAACGACCTGAAGGATCACCTAAATAGCCACAGGGACATGGGTTCATCGCAGCAATCAATTGGAATCTTGCTGGAAAATCAACTTGCCTAGCAGCACGAGAAATAGTGATATGCCCCGTTTCTAAGGGCTCACGTAAGACTTCCAATACTTTCCTATCAAACTCAGGCAATTCATCCAGAAATAAAGCGCCATTATGAGCCAATGATATTTCACCTGGCCTAGGATTACTTCCACCTCCGACCATAGCTGCTGCAGATGCAGTATGATGCGGTGCTCGAAAAGGAGGCTTTAACCAATTAGCGACATTAAGTCCTTGATTACTGATTGAGGCGATAGCAGCACTCTCTTGAGCTTGCTCTTCAGTTAAAAACGGTAGGATGGTAGGTAATCTTGCCGCTAGCATGGACTTACCCGTCCCGGGTGGACCTAGCATAAGGACATTGTGCGCACCGGCAGCAGCAATTTCAAAAGCTCTTTTAACATGGTACTGGCCATGCACATCAGAAAAGTCAATCTTACTGACAATCTCAGTTGCCTCAGGCTGTTGAAAAACACTATGAATAAGCGTTTGCCCACTCAGATGAGCACAGACTTCTAATAAATGGCTAGCAGGTATGATCTCAATACCTTTAACTAAAGCAGCTTCCGCCGTATTTTCTTTGGGTAGTATTAATTTTCTTTGTTGGTTTCTAGCTTGAATAGCAATAGGCAGCACGCCATTGATAGCTCGTAATTCACCCCCCAAAGACAACTCACCAACACACTCATATTGATCAAGATTAACCATCGGTATTTGACCAGAGGCGGCTAAGACACCTAAAGCAATGGCCAGATCAAAGCGCCCACCTTCTTTAGGTAAATCGGCAGGAGCTAGATTGACAGTTATACGTTGGGCAGGAAATTCAAAACGAGAATTTAATATTGCACCGCGAACTCTATCTTTGCTTTCTTTTACCGCTGTCTCGGGCAAACCTACAATATTAAGTGCCGGCAAGCCATTCGCGACATGTACCTCAACTGTTACCAGTGGAGCATTGATGCCGGAACGACCTCGACTATATATAACGGCTAAGCCCATAACCTAAGCCGGCCGTATTGGTACTTATAAATCGGCTTTATCCAAAACAGACTGTTCAATTTCGGCAACGCGCTTTTCTAAGTTTTCTAAGTTTGAGCGTGTTTTAGCTAAAACCAGCTTTTGCACTTCAAACTCTTCACGCGTCACCAAATCTAACTTGGCCAAAGTGCCTTGTAATACCGCTCGGAAAGTTTTTTCCAAATCTTCTTTTAAGTTATTTAAACCGGGAGGAATGACACCCGCTAAACGGCTGGCAATGTCATCGATAGACTTAGGATCAAACATTAAATTAATCTCATATTATTAAATGGTGGGGGATACTACTACGGTCATAAACTATCACAATCTAGGTTTAGAGGCAACGCAGTTGAGTTACGCCTCTTTGATTTTAAAGCTATGCACCCAGACTAAACTTTCTGCCTTCCATTCCATTCCGGCGTGCATTCTTAAGATAATATCTTTATACATTTCAAGATTAGGATAGCCTTCTGCTTGTGCATGCTCATCAGTCATTTCACCTAAACTTTGACGCTCTAAGCTAGTCACTTCAAAAGCGATACCGTCTAGGTCAAATACTTCACCAGGAAAACCATAAATACCATCGCGGCGCTGTTGAGTTTTTGTGCCGGCTTTTGCAGCAGCGACTAATTTGGGATGTGTCACTAAACGTTCAATTGAACAGGTTCTATTTGGATAAGTTGTCATGTGTTATGCCAGCTAGTTTTTAAAAGGGCTATTGTACACCGACTAGCGAAAAGTTCCCTAAAGCCAAAAGTCTTGATGCGCTTCTGGTAACTTACAAACCATAAAATTTCTAAGAATTAGTACCCGCCCTCTCTTCAAACATAACTATCTACACATATCGAAAGTTCTGTTTTATAAGGGCGTATGCAATACGCCCCTACAACTATCAGCACGCTATTTTCCTATTCTTAACTGTTGGCAATAACGCACAGCGTAGGAACGATGAGATACAAATAAATTATCCTAACGCAAAAATCGTCCGCCACTAATATCAATCATGGCACCATTAATATGAGAAGCCATGTCGCTGACTAAAAAATGTACACTGCTGGCGACTTCTTCAGCATAGGTATTACGGCCTAAGGGGGTTTGCTTACGGTAGTTTTCCATCATTTCTTCGGTGGAATGAATCTCATGATGCTGAGTTTCTACTGTGCCAGGCATCACCGAATTTGTGCGCACATAGGGCGCTAACTCTTTGGCCAAAGTATGGGTAAAGACCATCAATCCACCTTTTGCAGCCGCATAAGCGCCGCCACCATTAGCGCCACCAGTTTGCACAGAGAGTGACAATATATTAACGATACGTCCACTGCCGCTGGCACGTAAATGAGGAATTGCACGTTTAGTCACTAGAAAAGCACTGGTCAAATTAATATCTAAGGATTTATTCCAGTTTTCTAAGGTGCAATCTTCGATCTTGGCACGTTTGATTAAGCCGCCACTATTATTAACGACGATATCTAATCGACCTGTAGTCTCAACTAACTTATCCACCATAGCGTTAGCATCGCTTTCTTTAGTTAGATCAGCAGGTAAAAGCACTGCTTTAATATCTAAAGCCGTTAACTCCTTAAGGAGTTGAAGAGCACTATCTTCACTAGAATAATAATGTAAACCGATGGTTGCACCGGCTTTACCTAAAGCCAGTGCGACAGCGCGACCAATGCCGACACCCGCACCGCTAATCAGGGCTACTTTACCGCTTAGATTTAATGATTGCTCGGGTATCATGTCAAACTCCTCAAGTTGATTTTATCTAACTATTCACCTAGCCCTTGAAAAAGGGGGATTGAGGGGGATTTATCTAATAAAATCTCCCCTAACCCCTCTTTTTTAAAGAGGGGGACTGAATGATTACGATTTTAAAGCTGTTTAACTTTTTCTAAGATTTCTTCAGCATGGCCTTCATGGTTTACGCCATAAGCGGCTTCAGTCAAAACACCTTGTTTATTAATAATGAAAGTTGATCGCAAAATAGCCATACTCTTAACGCCATTTCTTTCTTTTTCTCGCCAAACATCATAACTCTCACAAAGCTCGCCTTCAGTATCAGCTAATAGCATCACCTTTAGTGCATATTTGTTAATGAAATCGACATGACTTTCACATGAATCTTTGCTGACACCGATAACAACAGTATCGTATTGGTTAAATTCTTCGGCTAATCGAGTGAAGTCATTAGCTTCTATGGTACAACCTGGGGTATCGTCTTTAGGGTAAAAATATAGAACGATGTTTTTCTTATTGGTAAAGTCCGATAAATTAACCAACTGATTATGTTGGTCTTTTACACTAAACTGAGGAGCTAACTGTTGAGCTTCTAACATATGCATCACCTTTTTAATAAGTAACCGATTGATATTTCTTTGAAAAAGTTTTCAGGCGACATCATAATCAGCTATCAACATAAAGTCCAGAACAGTATGATCTCATCATAAAAATCACCACATAACCTTAATTAAAATTCATTCGAATCAGATTAGATCTGTGGTAATGACATATTTTCACAAAGACACTTTCTTCAAATAAATACAATTTATGGCACTTTTTAGTTAAATGCAGGTCAACGCCTACTGAAATAAATATTATCGAATTTAAGAAGACTATTTATGGAGAATTTGAGATGAAAGATCGTTCAAGCAAAAGGCCATTAGATTGTACATTCCAACATCAATGGGTTTCAGAGGCGGCTTATTATAAAGCGCTCAATAGAAACTTTGAATCAGGCTTGGAATTGGATGACTGGCTTTTTGCTGAACATGACTTTTTTAACATGTTAATTACACGATATCTCATTATCAGCACCGAAGATGGCGGCATGAGTATTAAAGGCTTAAGACGTTTAGCAAAATCAATAGGTGTTAAAAACACAGAAACCTTCAATCAAAAAGAAGACTTGATTCATGCCATTCAATCAATCATGCATCATGAAAACTGCTTTAATACTCATTTATCCAATTCTTGCAATCTTAACGAACCTTGTTTGTGGCGAGCAGAATGCAAGAAAATGATTGCTCATTGGCATTGTTAAGATTTTATGATTGCCAATAAACTATTCCGTAGTATTGGCAATAATCTTATGTATACGCTTAGAACTTATTACGATAACAATCAAAATAAAAGGGATGGATAGTCCCTCTACAAGCTCAGGCTTCATGCTCCAGCCCAGCGTTTGCAAGGTCTTAGCTATTTTACCTGCCAGACTAGCGGCATAATAAGTAATCGCAACCATTGAGATACCCTCAACCATTTGCTGCATTCTCAACTGCATTTTTGCACGCAAAGCCATTGAGGTTAGCAAACTTTGATTTTGACGCTCAATAATAATATCAACCCGCGTGCGTAATAACTGACTGGCGTTACTGACTCGCTCCGATAATAAGGTGAAACGATAAGACAATGACTCGCAGGTTTTAATGGCGGGTTCAAGCCTACGTTTAATAAACTCACCTATAGTTTGAATACCTTGGATACGCACTTCTCGTAAATCAGTCACTCGCTGTTCAACGAGCTGATAATAAGCACTCGCCGCCGCAAAGCGAAAATGATTACTAGAAATGTGATTTTCAACTTCAGCCGCCAAAGTTGTTAATTCATCTAACAATTCTGCATCATTATGATCAGGCAAGGTCATTGCATTAGTAATAGTATAAAGCTGTCGATCTGATTTATTCAAAGCAGGATTGAGTTTGCGAGCTACAGGAAAAGCCATCAAAGCCATCACTCGATAAACTTCAATTTCAAATAATCGCTGTAATAAACGTCCTGCTTGCTCAGCACGCAAGCCATGGTTAACTATGAAGAAACGACTAAAACCATCGACATGAATACGAAAATCCGTAAAGACCGAAGCTGCTCCTCCCGTTACCTTGGAACCAATAATGGGGTTTCCAGCAAAATAATTCGATAATGCCGCTAAATCCACATCCTCTTCTTGATAATTTATGTCAGCAGGATCTGCAACGATGGCATGAGTAGCCACGATCACTTGTCCCGTTAATTCTGACAACCAATCTACAGGAACTTTTTTTAAGGCTGGATCAGCAAAAGGGTCTTCTGGCGTTTCATGCACATAAAAACTATACGTACTAAATTCACCATGCTGCTCCCAACGTATCTGAAAAGAATTGAAATTAGCACTAAAGTGATCGGCATCTTTTTCCGGTGGAGTAACGCCAAATCGTTCACACAATGAAATAATGTGCTGACGCTCTTGTAGCTTTTCATCGTTAGATACTAATAAGGCCAGATGACTGGTTCTAACTGGTAAATTAAGATTGAAAGGTGCTCTGGCATGAACTTCATTATGCAGCACAAAACGTTGAGGATGATTTTTTGGAATAGGAAATAAAGTAGTCACAGGTGTTTTTATCAGCTTAATTAAGATGGATATAATTTAAGATTATTGTAGGCAGGGTTAGCGATAGCGTAACCCGACCTACGTGCTTTATAGCTCCTAGCTTTTGTAGGCCGGAATAAGACCAGACTAGCGTAGCGCGTGATGGCGTTTACGGCACAGGAACTGTGCCTATGCCGGAAACGCTTTACTCGCTTACGCTCGAAAAGCCTTATTCCGGCCTACAGAGACCATCAAATTTAGCATTTATAGGCCTTGACTCTGTGCATGGTAATGATTGGTAAGCTAAAACAAACCTAACTGCAGCTGCGCGACTTCTGACATCATTTCTCGTGACCAAGGCGGATCAAGCACCACTTCAACTTCAACGCTAGTAACACCGGGTAAGGCACGTATACATTTCTCTACATCACCTTGAATCACAGGCCCCATTCCACAGCCTGGTGCGGTTAATGTCATCATAATATGAACAGCATTACTCTGCTCATCTAACTCTTTTACATTGCAGTAATAAACGAGTCCTAAGTCGACAATGTTAACGGGGATTTCTGGGTCATAAACTGTTTTCATGACTTCCCAGCAATTCTTCTCAACGGCTTCAGCGCTGGTTTCAGATACCAAGGTATTTAGTTGATGGGGTTCCATTCCTAAGGCATCAGCATCAACACCGGCAATACGAACCATGTGGCCGTATTCTGTAATGACCGTAAAATTATTACCTAAAGACTGATGCAAAGTAACTATTCCACCTTTGCTTAGAGTATCGGGGGTACCATCAGGAATGGTAATAATATTGACATCCCTAGTTAAAACTAAACTTTCTCGTTCGGCCATAATAATAAATTATAAATGAAAGGTACGGGCATCAATGCTTTGGCCATTTACAGCTAAACTTTGATTACCAAATAAATATAAATAAGCCGGAGCTAATGATTCTAATGTGGGTAATTTACTTTTATCTTCTGCAGGATAAGCACGCTTTCTTAAGGGTGAATCGACCGCACCCGGTATCAATATATTAGCTCTAATTTGCCCAGCGGAATCTAACTCGTCTGCTAATATTTTCACAAAACCTTCTAAGGCTATTTTTGAAACGCCATAGGCGCCTAAATAAGCATGAGGATCGCTGGCACAGCTATCAGAAGTAAAAACAATAGAAGCCTGTAAACTTTTTTGCAATACCGGTAACAATACCCGAGTTAATAAAAAAGGGGCGTTCAAATTAACATTTAAGGTATGCCCCCAGTCTTTAGTGCTAAATTGGGACATCGGCGTAAATGAACTAAACTCAACTGCGGAATGCAATAAGCCTTGTAAAGAACCGTATTCATCAGCCACTTTATCGGCTAATTCTTGATAATCATTTTCATTTGCACCCGCCAGATCAAAAGGATAAATAATGGGTTCTGGTGCATCTGCCGCGAGAATAGCATCATAAACAACTTCTAACTTGGCGATATTTTTATCTAGCAATATGATGTGCGCACCACTTTTAGCAAGTGTTAACGCCGCAGTACTACCGAGACCACCTCCGGCACCCGTTATTAAAATAACCTTATCTTTTAGAGGCTTCATCTTTATTCGGGTCTTTTAAAGGCAGCGATATAATTAACACCCACGTCTTTACCCAGTCTAAAACGCTTATCAAAAGGATTATATTCAATACCGATCATAGCTTGTAAATCAAGGCCTGCTGCACGCGCAGAACTACTAAGTTCTGATGGCTTAATGAAAGTTTTATAATCATGAGTGCCTTTAGGTAACATACGTAAAATATGCTCTGCTGCAACAATAGCCATTAAATAAGCTTTGGGTTGACGATTAAGTGTAGAAAAAAACACCATACCACCAGGCTTTACTAAAGTGGCACAAGCGGCAATGATAGAATTTGGATCAGGCACATGCTCTAACATTTCCATACAGGTCACATGATCGAAACTACTTGGCTGTTGTTCGGCTAAGGTTTCAACGCTGATTTTTTGGTAATGAGCAGTTACACCTGACTCTAGGCTGTGCAAATCAGCAATATCAATAAGTTCGTCACTTAAATCTATGCCCAAAGCATCAGCGCCATGTCTTGCTAAACCTTCAGTTAAAATACCGCCACCACAGCCTACATCAACATAGCGTTTACCTGAAATTTCTGCATGACGCTCAATAAACTCTAAGCGTAGCGGATTAATATCATGCAAGGTCTTAAATTCGCCTTGAGTATCCCACCAGAGTTCGGCCATAGAGCCAAACTTATTAATTTCGTGGAGATGAACGTTATCTGTTGCTGTCATTATGCTTAACCGTTTTATAAGGATATAGTTTACTATAATAGTTGGTTATTCGTCATCTGTTACGCTAACGAATTGAAATTTACTTTGCAGGATAATCAGCACTGGCTTAATCACCCTAATAATCATCAAGATAGTCTTAAAGTGGCTTCTGTTCAAAGGCCTCAATTTTTTCTTCAAGTAGTTTTACTTTTTTAAGTAGTTCCGGCAATTTACTTAAAGCAATTTGTTCTTTATAGGCTGTCTTTTTATCTTTTGCTGGACTACCAAAGACCTGAGCACCCGCTTTAACATCACCCGCCACCCCAGAACGCGCCATCACTACCGCACCCGTACCGATATTAACATGATCAGCAACACCTGAACTGCCTGCCAAAATAGCGTAGTCATCAATTTGGCAAGAACCCGACACACCCGTTAAACCACACATAATGACATGCTGACCAATTTTATTATTGTGGCCAATCTGTACTAGGTTATCGATTTTGCTACCTGTACCAATCACCGTACTACCTAATGCTCCTCTATCAACACAGGTATTTGCGCCTATTTCGACATTATCATTAATAACCACATTACCGACTTGCGGTACTTTAACATGCTGATGATTTCTAAATTTATAACCAAAACCATCGGCACCAATAATCGCACCTGAATGAATAATTACATTATTGCCTAGCACGACATCATCATAGATCACTGCATAAGGATAAATACGGCAGTTTTCACCTATACTGACATTTTTACCTAAATACGCACCTGCAAGTATGACACTACCTTTACCGATAAGAGTATTTGCACCGATGACTGCATAAGGGCCAATAAAGACCTCATCAGCGATGCTAACATTTTCTTCTAGCACTGCTTGCGGAGCAATTTGTGCTTGATAGGTCCTAGCAGGATGAAGGAATTCAGTAGCTTTAATAAAGCTCATTTCAGGATCAGCACAAACCAACAAAGCTAAGCTTTCAGGGATATTATCTACGACATAGCCTTCAGCAATAAAACACGCTGAAGCACTAGAGTTTTGAATATGTTTTGCATACTTACTATTAGTTAATTGAGTCACTTGACCCACTTGAGCTGAAGTAATATCAGCCGCAGAAGTTATCACACTTAAACTATTTCCACCAACAATCTGCGCACCACAAAAATCGGCAAGCTCTTTTAAAGTAATCGGCATATTCATCTCTATAGTTATCTATAAGGCCATAGTGTATCAAATTGCCGAGATTTATTGAAAAGTTTGCCTCTATTAATGAGACTCCATAAGCTATGATCTACTTCTTTCATAATTCAGAATCATCAGATAAAGCCTAGCACATCAACTATGTGATAGGATGCCAACTTAACAAGTCATTTGGCTTAAGTATTATGAATGACTCCATTAGCAAAGCTCGGAGTAATAAGCAATGAAAGAATATGACGAAGCTCGAGTCGCATTAAGCACTCTATTAGAAGAACTTAATTGCCGACTAGACAACATCATTCATGATGTCAGGCACGACCAAAATCCTTTAGAAAAGAATTTTTCAGAACAAGCAACACAAAATGAAAATAATGAAGTACTTGATCAGCTAGGTAATTCGACCCGAACTGAAATTAATCAAATCAAAATAGCCATCGCCAATATAGATAGCGGTCGTTATGGCATTTGTGAACTTTGCGCTGAACCTATCAGTAAAGAACGTTTAGCAGCAATCCCTTATACTAACCAGTGCATTAAGTGCGCTAGTAAAGTTGGACCTAAGCATTAATTAATCATAATTAAATGTTATCCATTGTAATGATGATCTTAGGGGCGCATGAAATACACCCCTACGAGCAATATTAAATATATAACTAACCCATGGCAATACTATGAAAAAAATAACTGCACGCTGCGCTTTATTATTAGCCTTTTTAACACCCGCTGTACAAGCTGAAGATATCGGCTGTATTACTACAACATGGAAACTCATTGGCTCGAATCACAAAGTCTGCGTACAGGCCTTTGATGATCCTAAAGTACAAGGTGTTTCTTGTCATATCAGTCAAGCCAAGACAGGGGGTATTGCTGGAACCTTAGGCGTTGCCGAAGACCCTTCACAGTTTTCTATCGCTTGTCGCCAAGTCGGCCCTATTGTCATTAACGGCAAATTACCACAAGAAGAAACAGCCTTCACCGAAGACACCTCGTTACTCTTCAAAGAAACCAAAGTCAGTCGTATGTTTGACGCTAAACGCAACACGCTAGTGTATGTCGCTATCAGCCGTAAACTCATTGAAGGTGCGCCAGCTAATAGCATATCTACCGTGCCTATTATGCCTTGGAACAAGTAATCTATAAGCCGTGCTAAAGCTGAACACACTCCACCAACTCCATGATGACATCGCTGCGCGTGTAAAAACCATTAGCGATGATAATCAAGATTGGTTATGTCGCATAGGCTGTGATGGCTGCTGTCGGCGATTAGCTGAAATACCCAGACTAACTATTGAAGAATGGCAGTGGCTAAAGATCGGCCTAGCCGCCCTACCCTCTGATCAACTAGAGGACATTAAGCTAGATATTTCAGCCCTAGCCGAGCAGACTTCTCGTCCCATCATTTGCCCGATGTTAAATCAGACAGAAGGCGCTTGTAGAGTTTACGAACATCGCCCAGTCGCTTGCCGCACTTATGGCTTTTATGTGCAACGAGAACTGGGATTGTACTGTAAAGATATCGAGGCTCTTGTAGAGCAAGGCTCTTACTCAGAAGTAGTATGGGGTAATCACGATACCATTGATCGCCGACTTAACGACCTAGGCGAAACTCGTGATTTAACAGAATGGTTTGCCGATTCATTTAATCCATCTAACTAGATGCTCAGTTAGCTTTGGTAATTGTTGATAGCAACAAAGTGAAATATTTAAATCCCCTGCCCTTTGCTTATCATAATCACCCAATTCAGTAAAACTAATCAACATAGCTTTAGCTTGTAAACCACCCAATAAATCTTTTAAGGTATCCAATTTATAAAGCGTATCAGCACCTTCCGCTTGATCGTTAGCTTTATAGCGTTTGGTTTTACATTCAATAATATACAAACGATTATCTTTTAAAAAAGTAACATCAAGTTCATTTCTAACGGGCTTATTTTGATGCTGCCGATCCACTTGTACACTACGCCCAATATCTTGGATACCAACCTGTTTTTTTATATTAAGACACAAGCCATAAACATGTTGCTCAAACCAACCGCCATTAACATAAAATCTAGCCGCTTCATTGTCAAATATCAGTTTATTTTTTTCCAGCCTAACTAGATTATTGGCCGAAAACAACGCGATTAAATCCGCCAAAAACCTATCAGCCATTTGTTGTGCATTAAGCTCAACACTCAAGCGCCCCGTCGCTAGTTGCGCCAAATAATTGATACTTCCTAGAGCTTTAGCATAGTAAGCAATATCATTAATAATTTTTTCGGTGAGTTCACGATAAGTTGCAGGAACGCCTAACTTATCGCCTTGATCGGTTATCGTCGCCCCATAAGCCTGAAAGAACTCCGGCAACTTAATACGATCCGCTAAAGCCTGACCCGCTTGCTCTGAGGGATATAGCCAGATAACCCGATCTTGTTCAGGATGCACATAAAAAACAGGTAGATGTGAATCTCGAAACACTTCATAAGCGGCAATACTCATAGGCTTAGTGCCACCTGTAGCATTTAAAGCCAAACTCCCCTCATCGTACTGTGTTATTAAATCTAAGACCCTGTCACGTATATGCTCAATATCCCAAGCATCTTGTATATAGTGACGACTACATTTAATACCGCGTTTTTTATAGACTGACTCCAGCCAATCAGCGCGTAAATCCATATCCGAACTAACCAGCATGACAATTTGTTTAGGCTTAAAACTATCATCCAATGCTGGGGTAATATTAGGAACAGCTTGCGCGGAAACAAGGATTAAATGTGTATTTATAGTCATTACGGATAGATAAGTTATTTAAAATTGGGTCAAGCAACTTGCGAAATAGCTTTAATTTTAGCTGTAGTAATATCAGGTTTATTATCTTTATATTCTGTTGTTACATAAATACTATCGACACCCATTTCTTCAGCCGCCATAAAAGCACCTAAACTCATTGGAGTTTTACCACCCGTTATATCCATAGCCATCTCATCTAAACCTTTATCCTTAAGCTCGTGCATTATTTTTTTTGCCTTACGATTAACTTCAGCAGGATCATCTGGATCATTAATCACTTCTTCTTCAATAATCAAGGTTCCCATTTGCTGAGCAAACACACGAATCTCTTGTGCTGCATTACGACTAGATTCAGAACTTAAAAGCCCAATTGCCATAGGGTTTATTTGTTTAATAACCCATAAAGGTACTTCTTTACGACTAACGGTAAAAATAATCCCCTGCCAATGACTGTGCTCTAACTGACCACCGATACTAGGAAATTGATTTCGCTTAAACCAGTTGCGTAGCTTATTGCGACAAATAAAGCCGTAAATAGTAGCAAGAAAAGTAAAAGTCATTAACAGATCCCCTACAATAATTCCGTAGCGGTCCAACCATAACCAAGTGCTTTCATCAAACGTGAACAAATTAGAACTTATTATTTCCATCAAAGTGTATAAGCAGCAGGCAGCTGTTTGGGTAATGCTTTAATATTCACACGGGTCGTTTCTGCTAACAACATAGGCATAAAATGCTCTTCTAACCAACTATGAATAGGTTGCCAATCAGTGGCTTTAACGGGTTCAAAACCATGGGCCAATATAGACAAGTTACGAACCTTAATATGATTACGCATATTATTTTCTTGAGAAACTATAAATTGAGCAGCGGCACCTTTTGTTTTAAACCTAACTAACTGCCATGCAGTAAATAAACCCGCTTGATACTGTCCGCTATCATGATTTTTAGTTAACGTTAAACCTTCAGGAATATCTTCTTCTTTTACATCCCCTGTTTGAATATTGCATTGAGTTCTTAATAGCCATTGCGCCGTCCATTCAATCAAGCGATACACTCTAGCAATAGCGTCATCGTATCGACCTTGAGCCGCTCGCCGTTGAGCATTACGATATAAGTCTAAAAGTTGCGCAGCTTCGCGTAGCTTAAGATCATCATTATTTAAACGTTTAGCCACATCAAAATAACAACTTAAATCTGCCGGTAAAACTCGTGCATAGCGCTGTAATATTTCCAGTGCGGTTTGATGATTAAAATTATCCCACTCAGCAAAAGCCCGACTTAAATCACGAAAACGCGTATAGTGCGCCCGAAGTTCACCGTTCTGAGGAACAGCCGTCTGCTCTAAACCGTCTTCTGCTTCACTATACGCATAACGCGTCCATGCTTGTCGATAAGGCGCAATTAAACGCTCAAATTGAATACCTTTGGTATTAACAAACAGCCGATATTGATCGCCATCGTTAACGGCAACCAAATTATTACGACTACCTGTAATCAATTGCAATTCTATATCTTCATATTCCATCGCCGCCATAACCAAACCAGCACACATAGACTTAGTACCACCCGTGTAATCAGCAATAATCTTAGCTGATGGAAATTGACTTAAGGCTGCCTTGATGGCTTTGTTGCAATCGCTATAAATTTGATCCAATTCATCAGAGGACGTGATATACACACTAAATTGATCCGCGTTTAAGCCTGCTTGGGTCGGAATATTAGGCAAGTTTGGCGCAACGTCACCAAACTTTGCTTTAATACAACAGCCTTTACCGGTAATTTGCAGATCTCTATCGGTACAAATAAAATAAACATGGTCAGGTTTTTCAACAGTGATCGCGGTAACTATCGGTTGATGACTACCACCAACGGTACAAATTAAAATTTTAGAAAACTTCATCAAAAAAACTATCCTTATCTAAATCTTTTTGCCACGTTTGATGCCTTAGAACTGAATCCAATCGCTCTGTGGATTTAAGCGCTAAGAAACGGTTGGTATCAGTTGTGCCTAGTTTT
>Ga0364866_10079_pt1 | contig 64892 bp, 59 predicted proteins | sample ExccelAu500001D3_3_FD_206913 | JGI IMG/M metagenome (GOLD analysis project Ga0364866, IMG submission 206913) | Enriched cells from Trout Bog Lake Hypolimnion, Wisconsin, USA - BchlTB.Aug13.5000.01.D3 | ecosystem: Environmental > Aquatic > Freshwater > Lake > Hypolimnion/Profundal zone | place...
GGGCAAAACTGGCGCAACTGGTCTGACCGGGGCCACCGGTCTAACAGGTAGCACAGGATTAACTGGTTCAACAGGGGCTGCCGGTAACACAGGCCTCACTGGCCTCACCGGCCAAACTGGTGCTACAGGTCTGACGGGTGCCACAGGTATCACCGGTAATACAGGTCTCACCGGCCAAACTGGCGCAACTGGTCTGACCGGGGCTACCGGTCTAACAGGTAGCACAGGATTGACTGGTTCAACAGGTCTGACAGGAGCTACCGGGTTAACCGGTAATGCTGGATTAACTGGCTCAACTGGCGCCACAGGGGCTGCCGGTCTGACGGGTGCTACGGGATCAACAGGTCTAACCGGGGCTACCGGATTAACAGGTCTGACAGGAGCCACCGGATTAACAGGTCTGACAGGAGCCACCGGATTAACAGGCAACACTGGATTGACTGGCTCATCAGGCGCTACAGGTATCGCCGGTAATACTGGCCTCACGGGCAAAACTGGCGCAACTGGTCTGACCGGGGCCACCGGTCTAACAGGTAGCACTGGATTGACTGGTTCAACAGGGGCTGCCGGTAGTACAGGCCTCACTGGAGAAACGGGGCCTACAGGACCAACCGGCCCTCAAGGCCCAGGAAAAGGTTCAACAGGCCCAGCAGGTGCAACAGGTGTAACTGGACTAACGGGATCAACGGGGCCAACAGGACCAACAGGTGCCACTGGAAATACCGGCATTCCACTTCGAGGACCAGCAGGCGCGACCGGATCTACCGGAGCTCAAGGCCCAACCGGTAGTATCGCACCCATGACTATATCCTATTGGCAAAATGCCTGTACGCCAGGAGAATATGCAACCGAGCCTTCCGGCTGCCTCATAGATACCGACTCAGCCGAATACATTAAATTAGACCATGCTCTCAATGGAGTATCAGATTATCTTAGTGTCACACGTGGAACACCCCATGGTGCTTACATCAAAATATTTGGACCGAATGCCAATCCGATAGGATCTTCGAATGCCATTACCGTACTAACCTCAAGTCAAGCGCGATGTGCAATATACCAAGTCTCTGGACATAATCCTTTAAGCTACCCCATGCATAATGTCATCACACCCAATGAATCCCATAAAGCAGCTGAATTATTATTACCAACAGGTGTTTATGCTGGTGTAGCCGCTCAACTAAAAGTATTTATGAATAATAACGCTACAGCTGCTTATGGATTAAATGATGGCATCGTCGTATTATGTCTCGGCGTCGCAACCCTAACAGACTCTGTTGGCGCCCCCCTAGATGGTACTGAAGTCACTTGGTCTTGATGATTGAACATGGATAATTTAATGAATAATCATACCCCCCCGCTTATCGTTATCTCATTGATGATAAAAAATGAAGCAGTATCAATACAAGCCACACTAGCCTCCTATATCACAAAAGGTATCAATCACTTTTTTATTCTCGATACAGGTTCAACAGATAACACCATCGAATTAACACAAACATTTTTTGAACAAAACCAACTCGTTGGTATCATCGAACAAGAACCTTTTATTGATTTTTCAACATCAAGAAATCGTACCTTGGCCCTCACAAGACAACATTTTCCGGAAGCCACTTTCATATTAATGCCCGATGCAGAATGGTTTCTACAAAATCCCCAAGACTTGTTATCTTTTTGTTACCAGGAAAAATATCTTGATACTCCAATCTACCTCATTAAAATTAAAATGAACAACACCGAATTTACAACGGCAAGACTCTTCAGGGCAAACTACCCCCATCGCTTTAAAGGTGTTGTCCATGAGGCTCCAGAAGCACTTGCTCACATCAAACCCCCCGACACCGTTTATTTTGAAGTCAAATCAAGCCAACAAGGTGCTGAAAAAAGTAAGCGTCGATGGGAACAAGATTTAATCCTATTAACCGATGCACAGAACGAAAATGATCAGGATCCCCGAACTGCATTTTACCTCGCACAAACCTATGAATGCTTAAATCTGATTGAGAAAGCTTACCAACATTATGAACATCGCAGCACACTTAATGGTTGGGACGAAGAAAACTTCATAACCTTCTATCGGTTAGGTTATCTAGCTGAAAACTTGAGTCAACAATATGCATATAGTCTGATAACTTGGGACACCGCCATGAATCACTATTTAAAGGCCTTTTCACTGCGTCCCCATCGCATAGAGCCATTAATCAAAATTGCAGATCATTTCTGGCCAGATAACATTCCAACTTGTTTTTTATTTGCAAAACACGCCTATGACTTACCTTACCCCAAAAATGACCTTTTGTTCATTGAACATCATATGTATCAATACGATCGTTATGAGATCATCAGTCGATGCGCATGGTATATGAATGAATTTGTATTAGGAGAAAAAGCCACGCGACAAGCACTCGAAATAGCTCCCGAAACCCCGCATTTGTTGCAAAATCTCGCTATATATCAACATAAACTAGCCGAAATTTCCGCTCAATATGATAACGGATCTAAAAACCATGCATAGAATAATTCGTAATCCCTTATTTTTGGGAAGTTTTGTCTTTATCTTTCAACTTGGATTAATTATATTGATTTGTCCCGAAAAATCACTCAGTGACGCCTGGCTAAATCTTGGATCGCATTGGGATTCAGAATGGTATGAAGCAATCGCGCAATATGGCTACGTGAACACGAGTTTCCCTCAAAGCAGTGGACTTCGCACAGCCAATGTTGTTTTTTTTCCAGGATATCCCTATCTTGCACGATTGCTTATTTTTAGCTTTGGCATTTCTGCCAAAGCAGCGATTTTACTTGTTGCTCAATGCGCCACATGGATTTTCTGGTGCTTTTTATTTTATTTATTACGTGCAACTCATTGGACACAACAACTGACTGCCTGCTTACTCATTATGTTTTTTCCAACCGCCTGGTTCCTCTATATGGGATACGCAGAATCTTTATTTATATTAAGTAGTTGCCTGATGGTTTGGTACGCAACACAACACAAATGGCTTCAATCTAGCCTTGCTGGACTTGTTATGACAGCAACTAGATTAATAGGTCTACCCGCATTAGCCGCCCCTTTATTCGCCACTATCCTAACCCAGCTTAACGACATAAAAAAACAACTTCAAAATCGTAATTATTGGTTCGTATTCTATGAATTATGGCCACAATGCCTCATTGGCATCATCGGCTCATTGGGCTGTCTTAGCTTTTTACTCTATTGCCAATTCAAATTTGGTTCATGGCATCTATATTTTGATATGGAACGTTTATTTTGGAGTGGTACAGCCGACCCATTATTTTTATTCAAAGGACCGACATGGCTACCTCCCCCAATAGGTTATCCAGCCGACTTTGCGCCCCCACTACCCAATGGGTATGAAAGCTTATTTATTTTTAATTTTTTCCGATTAGCAGCCTATAGCTTCTCAGAAACTCTCGTTCCCTTATTTTTTTGGCTCTTTACACTTGTATCTGTGTTAACTTATCATCATCGAAAATCACTAGACAAAACAAGCTTAACTTGGTTTATTGCAGCCATCTTGTTGCTACTATTCAATTGCTTTTCTCTCTCCACAAGGCATTACGAATCCATGAGTCGATGTCTTTATCCAGTCTGGATCTTATTCATCATTAGTGAAATGACTCATCCTCAAGGAGGAAGTCTATTCAGTTACTTAAAAGTAGCTCAGCCACAGAGTGGCCTACAAAAGAAAATAACAATTGATGTTCGCCTCATCCGTGGCGAGGGGAAAAAAGTGGGAAGTTATTTGAAAGGAAAAAGGATAATCATCCCACTCATACTCGTATATCTTATTTTTTCAGGGGGCTACTGGCTGCCGCTACTAAATCGGTATTTTCTTGGCTGGTGGGTTGCATAAGATCCGCGCATCGAGCCTTTAATGCCAAACAACCTATAATCACAAGTTTATTAATCTGCTCTTTAGTTAAGGATTGATCTTTTTCCTCAATTGAGCTAATAAGATTAGGATCCTTCAAAAGATCTATAGCGCAAAGATCATCAATACGTTTTAGCATTATCTCACGGTACTGGGGATATATTATTGCATATTTTTCCACCAGCATGTCTGACATTTTTACTTCAAATGATCGCACCTTCCTGATACTCGATTTAAACAAAGGCATTATTGTAGTTTTATATTCATCAAAGGCGAAAACAATTAAGGGGTTTGTAAGAGGATCATAAATAAACCATCCTAAACTTGAATTGCCTATATACGTAACTACATGATCTATATTACCGGAGTTATCGACCCCCTTAATATGAAGCTTAATAGGAGTATCTTTGAGTAAATCATATAACTTAAACGCAGCAAAAGCTGCACGATTTGAACAATTACCAAGGTCAAGCAGATCATATGACATACAATGATTCAATACATGAATAACTTTGGGCTCAAGAGATTGCCCAAAGAATCCCGGTTGCCGACTTTGATTATATAAACGAGTTTCTAAATTGATTTTTTCAACCAAGGCTTTCTGAACAGAATAATTCAAACGGTTATAATCTGGATGTGTTATTTGTTGCTTATAATGCTCATCATAAAATGGAGAACCGATTGTATCCTGCGCGATGGGTGGCTCTCGATGAAATTTTTCAATCAAGGCGTCCACAGCGAGCCCGTGACCTTCAACATGTGTAGCTATAAACTCTTTCAATAAAATAGGCATTAGTCTTTAACTCCAAACAACGTGACCAGATCTATTATAACTCACACTGCTCTTAAATCAAGCCCAATGCTATTTTTTATCCTCCAATAACTCCCAACGCACATACAGTGACGCTAAATCTGTCTCATACTTTGCAAGCATATCAGTTACAGCTTTTATTGATATTGCATCCTGCTCATAAAATGTTGAATCCGCCATCTGCTCATGTAGCGCCGCAATATCAGACTCTAATTTCTCAATTTTTTTTGGTAAGGCCGCTAACTCTTTAGATTCTTGCGGTGTTAGCTGCTCACCAGAATTCATTACTTTTGATTCTTTAGTCGCATGGGGTGATGTCAAAACAGCCTTAGACTTTGCCGGTGGTGAAATTTTTTGCGCCTGTTTATAACGCAAATAATCATCATAGCCCCCCACAACCTCACTAAAATGGCCATCACCTTCATACACCAATAAACTCGTCACCACTTGATTAATAAATTCGCGATCATGGCTAATCAATAATAGTGTCCCCGGATAATCCATCAACATCGATTCTAATAACTCCAATGTTTCAATATCTAGATCATTAGTTGGCTCATCCATTACCAACAAATTGACCGGTTTTGCAAATAACTTGGCAAACAATAGACGCGCCCGCTCACCGCCTGATAATGAAGACACTGGCTGTGCAAATTGCTCTGGAGCAAATAGAAACTCTCTTAAATAGGAGGCCACATGCTTTTTTTGGCCATTGATTTCGACATAATCAGAACCATCAGCCACATTCGCCATGACACTTTTTTTATCATCAAGCTGATGACGTAATTGCTCGAAATAGGCAATATCAAGCCCTGTTCCTTGAACTACCGAACCAACGCTAGGTGACAACTCACCTAATAACAAGCGCAACAACGTCGTCTTACCGCAACCGTTTGGTCCAATGATTCCCACTTTATCCCCACGGGTTAATAACAGAGAAAAATCATTGATAATACGACGGTTGTCTATATCATAGTTTAAGTGCGTGGCTTCAATCACCATCTTCCCAGACGTAGATACACCTAAAGAGACTGATTTAACTTTACCTAGTTGCTCACGTCGAAGACGGTGCTCCTCCCGTAAAGCTTTTAATCGTCTCACACGACCTTCATTTCGCGTGCGACGTGCTTTAATCCCCTGACGTAACCAAACCTCTTCTTCTTTTAACCGCTTATCAAATAAGTCATTTTCTTTATTTTCAGTAAGTCGGATTGCTTCGCGTCGATCAAGGTAAGTCGGATAATCACAATCATGTGCATGTAATTGTCCCCGATCAATTTCAACAATACGATTGGCAACCTGTGCCAAAAACTGCCTATCATGAGTCACCACCAATAAGGCGCCAGAATAATTTTTAAGCCAGGTTTCCAACCATTCAATTGAATCAATATCCAAGTGGTTGGTTGGCTCATCCAGTAATAACAAATCAGGCTCTGAGACTAATGCCGCAGCTAAGAGCACCCGACGACGTAAACCACCCGAGAGGCTATTCATCAACGCATCACAAGGCAAACCTAAGCGTTCCGCCATGGTCTCAACCTTCGGAATAAGATCCCAAATATGTAGGGTATCAATCCGTTCCTGTGCGGCGCCCATCTTATCAAAATCACCGGATTGCAAGGCTTGATGATAACGATCTAAAACTTCACCTCTCTCACCTAAGTCTTTCACTAAAAAATGATACACCGTCTCATCATGACTCACCGGTACATCTTGCGTCAGTCCAGCAACACGCAATCCGTTTCTCTTATGAATTTGCCCCTGATCTTGAGTTAAAGATCCTTGCAACAATTTCAGCAATGTTGATTTACCAGCACCATTACGCCCAACAATCGCAATTCGATCACCTGTTTTTAATTGAAAATTAACTGAATCTAAAATACAGTTTTCAGCTAAATGGAGCGTGACATTATTTAACGACAACAAACTCATAAATATACTTTACCTTCTAATATAAATCTTAATTAAAAAAAACAGCTCTACAATAATTCCCGAGGCATTTTCAATCATGTTGGGCGTTAGCCCATAGCCGTCAAGCTAGGGTAAAAATCCTGTCGTTGCGAGCCGCAGGCGAAGCAATCAGTGACTTTTAACACTTATTTTAAGGCATCTGCTTCGCCGCTACGCAGCTCGCAACGACAACCTAAAGTTAGTCTTGATCGTTTGAGCAAACTTCTGTCTAATCGCTCGCAAAGACGGGTGTCTTTTAGACAATTAAACAAACGACAACAGTAGGTTACTTCGCATCTTGAATATCCAGCGGCATCGCTCTAAACATAGACCATAACAACAGCAAATAAATTGCCCCAACCACCGTACAAAACAAACCAAACAGAATATTATGATGTGAGGTATACATACGATTAGCAATTTCAACCCCCACTCCTTGTATCAACATCCCAATGACACTAATGACCGCCGCTGTCGTGCCCTTTCCCCCTGGCGTCATAAATAAAATCAAGCGATTCAAGGGCGCTCCAGTTAAACCCAAACCAAAAAAATACAACAATAATCCTGGCATTAGCGATCCGAAATGTGCTGTTGTCGCCAGAGGAATGATCACACAAGCAAGTAACCCAATCACTGTAATCCGCGATCCTAATATAGCTAGTTTTTTTACATTGTAGCGATGCGTGAGTTGATGCAAAACAACATTACCTATAATCAGCGCACCAAACACAGGAATTTGCCATAAAGCATAGTCAATAATCGTCAAATGTGCGTCATTCACCAAAATAACCGGGGCCAAACCAATCCAAGCTACACAAGGCAAGGCTAATAATCCCAAACTAATTGAACCTAACATAAAAGGAAAATGACAAAATAAATTTTTATAATTCCTAACAATCACACGAGGCGTTAATGGAATTTGGTTGATTTTGACTCCATCCCGCTTCACCTGACCAACCGGTTCGGGCATGTAACGCCATAGCCCCCACAAGGCAGCCAGTGCAAATACCGCAATAATAAAAAAAATAATTCGCCAATCAAAATAAAGGATAAACAAAGCTCCCAGCGAGGGGCCAATTAAAGGTGCAATTAAAGCAACATTAGCCATTATCGCAATCAAACGAATTGCATCCATTTCAGCAAAAATTTCTTGTAAGGTGGCATAACCTATGACACCAATAAAACAAAGCCCCATACCTTGAAAAAAACGCGCCCATAAAAAGGCATCAATTGAATAAGTACAAGCAATCACCAACGTAGTGATAAAGAAAAAAATGGCGCCAAATAACATGACAGGACGTCGTCCAAATCTATCGGAAATAGGACCTAGGAATAATTGTAAACTTGCCCCCCCTAAAATATAGGCTGTTAAAGAAGTAGCAATAGCTGATTCTGGACCATGGAAGGACTCAACGACTTTGATCATTCCCGGCATAATCATATCGTTAGCGATATAAGTTAAAAATTCATATAACACTAAAAAAGTAGCAAATAACAACGCATGCTGGCGAGAAATACGAATTAAAGGCTGAGCCATGATGATTCTCTGTGACAATTTATGGTGATAATTTAACATTCTTTATGCATGATATGAAATAAATTCAAAGAAATAGGATTTTTTTTAAGGCTATTGCTATGATATCCACGAAATATACTCACAGTTTAACTAAGGATTCAATCATGGCATGGGAACGCGCACTACCGCTCAAAGAGCTACAAGAAAAAAAACGTCATCACCTAAAACTTAACAACCAAGATATTCTGTTGATATGGCACGAAGATGATATCCATGCCATACAATCACAATGCCCACATTTCAAATTACCCTTAGGCAAAGGTGAAGTAACCAAAAAATGTACGATTATTTGCCCATTTCATCAAAGTGAATTTGATCTCAAGACAGGAAAAGTTAAATGCTGGTCGCCATGGCCAAAAATGATCAGTAAATTTCTTGGGAAATTATCGAAAGAAAAACCCCTAAAAATTTATCCAACAAAACTAAAAGACAATATTATTTGGATTGATGCTTAGTTCCTCGACAACATCGATTCCACCAACCTCCACCTAAGGCCTGGAACAACGCGACTGTATCCGCTAGTCGATTAGTCTGGGCTTGAACCAACCCTAATCGCGCTTGCTGATACAATTGCTCACTCAAAATCACGGTAATCATATTAGTATCACCCAATAACTGCTGCTGACGCACGATGTTCAAACTCTTAAATGCCGCGCGCTCTGCCTGATATGCCGCTTTTAAGGCCAATGCATCAAAATGAATCGCTTTTAAGGTGTCGGCCACATTTTGGAATGCATTGATAATAGTAGAACGATATAACGCTGCAGCTTGAACATAATAATCTCGTGCAGCACGCTGTTGATGTAACAAACGCCCCGCATCAAAAACTGGTTGCGCGATAATACCCGTCATCGCCCAGAAATTTGAATTGGGAGTAAACAATAATGGCAAACTAGTCGCAGTCTCCCCTAAGTTAGTCAAGCCTAATGTAAGATTCGGTAAGCGATTTGCGGTAGCTACGCCAAGCAATGCATTGGCCGATCGCATTTGTTCTTCAGCAGCACGAATATCTGGTCGATGCTCTAATAATGTCGACGGCAAAGAAATCGGCAGATTTGTCGGCAACGCGATATCATTAAAATAAAATGCTGGTGTTCTCTTGTCATCAGGCATCCGTCCCGTTAAAGCATTCAACAAATCATGTTGCAATGCCATTTGTTTTTCTAGGGGGGGCAACGTTGCTTCAACTGCTGCTAAGTTAGCTTCTTGTGTAGCGACATCTGCAATCCTCACATCGCCCAGAACCAATTGCCGCTTGGTCATCTTTAAAATTTTCTTTTGATTGACGATCAAAGCCTTAGTGACCCTAACCTGTTCTCGCGCCGAAGCCTCTTGTATGGCAGCATTCACCACATTGGTACTTAAAGTCAGATAAGTTGCCTCTAACTCAAATCGTTGTAATTTTGCCAAAGCAACAAACGACTCAACCTGACGACGAATACCACCAAAAACATCTACCGTATAAGAGACATACAACTGCCCTGTATATAGCGAATATAAATATTTATTGTCGGCTAAATTACTCTGTAATACCGCCGCTGTTTGTTGCAATGAAGGTGTAAAAGAAGCGCCTACAAATGGAAAAAAAGCGGTGCGTTGCGCATACACAATTTCTAAAGCGGCATGTAAGGCGGCTCTGGCAGCTCGAACCTGCGGATTACAACGCAGACTAGCCATAACCAACTCATTCAATGATTTGGAATGAAAGACTTGCCACCACTGGGCAGGGATATCTTGTCCAACCTTCAAGGTTTGCGCTTGACCTTTGCTAGTATTTGTCGAGACTGTTTTTAAATCAGAAATTTTTCCGGTATAAGTAGCGGCGGGCAATTTTCCGTGGGGTCTTTTGTAATTAGGGCCTACCGCACATGATTGCAATAAATAAATAACGACACATCCTGCCAAGCAAGCGGTCAATGTGTGAATCGAACAACGCCTCACTGACGACTCCATCGCCATTTAAAGCCGCCTTTTTCAATCATCGCTTCTATCGTATAAAAATAAGTGGGCAAAATAAATAACGTCAGTAAGGTTGCAACCGATAACCCCCCAACCACAACTGTTGCTAATCCCCGTTGAACATCCGTACCAACTCCCGTAGCCAGCGCAGCCGGCAACATCCCGAAAGACGCAACCGTGGCCGTCATGAGGACAGGACGTAATCGCTCAGCAGCGCCATCCAAAACTGCATGTCGTAAGGAATCGCTAATCGGACGAACACGACGAATATTTGAGATCATGATAATGGCGTTTTGGACCGCCACCCCAAACAAAGCAATAAAACCAACGGCCGTCGCCACGTTGAATGTTTCACCCGTCAGATGCAACATCACTAAGCCACCAAGCGTTGCCATCGGCACTACCCCTAAAACCAGCATAACCAAATGGAGCTTTTGAAATTCGAAGAACAATAAAAAGCCCATCATCACCAACATCATTCCCAAGATATAAACCAAACGCTTCTGCGCGCGTTGCTGACTTTCAAATTGCCCAGCCCACTCGAGTTTATGTTGAGCCGTATCAAATTTTATTTCTGATTTTATACGCTTCTCAGCTTCGTTCAGATATGAAGCTAAATCTCTACCCCGATTATCAATCCGCACTGTAACTTGTCGTTCATTTTTTTCATGGGCGATGTTACTTTCCCCTGTGTGATATTCGATACTTGCAAATTGCGACAATAATATTTTCGCCCCAGAAGAGCTATTCAAAAACAAATTCCCCAACGACTCTACGTCACTTTTATTAGTTTTTGGAAAACGAATTGTCGCACTATAAATTCGTTTATCCACATAAATCACAGCAACCGGTGCCCCACCCAGGCCAGTCTGAATTAAACGAGTCACATCAGCAATATTAATCCCATATCGCGCTAATTTTTCACGATCCATGTTAACAACCATTTGCGGTATAGCAGGCTCTTGAAAAATTGATGCCATCGCCGTACCACGAATCGATTTTAAAATTTTCACAACATGATTAGCAATTCGACGATCTTCTTTTAGATCAGCACCGTACACACGGAGCACCAACGGACTATGCGCACCGCCAACAATATCATTCACATTATCAATGATGGGTTGGCTAATACCTATTGTATAACCTGGCATTTTCGCAAAACGTGCAGACAAACGAGAAATAAATTGAGCTTTATTTTCATGGTGAGGCCACCGGGCATAGGGCGTCAAGCCAACCGGTACTTCGATATGGGATGGAGTCCATTGATCTGTCCCATCATCAGCACGACCCAATTGCGTCACAACGTATGATATCTCTGGATATTCAAGTAAAGTCTCTCGCAATTCTGACGCCATATCATTGGCTTTTTCAATGGATACTCCAGTCGGTAACTTGACTTGTAACCATAACGCCCCCTCATCCAAATCAGGTAAAAATTCACGACCAGCCGTCATTCCCAATACCACCACAAGTATCAAAATGATGGCACCCGAAACATAAGCAATATAGGGTCGCTCTAATAGCCTTCCTAGCAGCAGACGATATTTAGCCGTCAACCACAGTAAAGGTCGATTATGAAATATTTTTTGAGGCTTACGCAGTGCTGTATATGCTAAGCCAGGGATCAAGACCATCGAACAAATCAACGCCCCCAGTAACGCAAATGTCACCGTAAAAGCCATAGGCCTAAATAATTTACCTTCAGCACGCTCAAACGCAAATAAAGGTAAATAAGCCGAGATAATAATCAATGTTGCAAAGAAAATAGGCCGCGCAACTTGGCAGGCCGTTTGCAAAGTTTCTTCAAAAGTTAACTCTTTGGCGGGATCTGCTTCCCGGCGGCGCAATATTGCCTCCATCACGACGATCGCACCATCCACAATCACGCCGAAATCAATTGCTCCCAACGAAAATAAATTCGCCGGTTTATTACATAAAACCATTAAAATAAAAATACTGACCAACGCAGCAGGAATTGCTACGGCGGCAACTAGCGCACTCCTTGGATTACCCAAAAATAAAATCAACACTAGGATAACAAGCGCTATACCTTCAATCACCGTATGTGCAACTTTATCAATCGTTAAATGCACTAAATTATCACGATCAATATAAGGTACGATCCGAACACCCATAGGTGTTAATATTTTTTGTAACTCATTAATTTTGGCATGAACCCCAACTAAAACTTTGGAAGGGTTTTCATGTTTACGCATTTGTACAATGCCTTCGATGGTATCTGGATTATGATTTTTGCCTAGAATGCCCTCGCGCTCTTTATGTCCAAAAACAACCGCACCCAAATCACGAACTAAAATCGGCGAACCACTATGTTGCCCAACAACAACATTCCCTAAATCATCTAACGTATGAATTTGCCCAAGGCCACGAACGATATAATTTTGTTGACCTCGCGTCACTCGCCCCCCTCCCGCATTACCCGTATTATTAGCAATAGCATTCATCACGTCACTAAAAGCCAGGTTGTAACGCATCAATGCATGCGGATCGAGGGTTAATTGAAACTCTTTCGTTAAACCTCCAAAATTATTTACATCAGCAATCCCGGATACTTGTCGGATCGCAGGGATCACTATCCAGTGCTGGATATCTGAAAGCTCCATTAAATTTTTCGAATCGGACTCTAAGGTGTAACGATAAATTTCCCCTCCAGAGCCCGTTAAAGGGCCTAAAGCGGGATTAATACCATTAGGTAATATGGCGTCACTAATACCATTTAATACTCGCTCTCGAGCAAAATACTCTCCGGTCCCCTCTTTAAAAACTAAAGTTAATAAAGACAGGGCGAACGTACTACTTGAGCGCATGGTCATCAAGTTAGGGGTTGTCGCCAACGCTCGCTCTAGTGGAATGGTAATCTGTTGCTCAACCTCCTCCGCAGCAAGTCCAGGAATTTGAGTCGTCACAAAAACCGTTACATCACTTAGTTCAGGATAAGCTTCAATGGTCATTTTAGTACAAGAAATATAACCATAAATAACCAATAAAATAGCAATACCCCAGGCGATATGGCGCTTTCGAAAACAGAATTCAATGACTTGATTAATCATTCACTAAAATTCCCCCTAGTGTCACGACAAGCTCACCAGGCTGCAATCCTGCTACAATGCGGACTTTATCGGCGTCCTCAGCACCCAACCAGACGCGATGACGCTCAAAAACCCAAGGTTGAACCTCAACATATACTGATGTTGTATCATCGTTCATCACCACAGCAGTCACCGGAATCATGATTTGCTTCAGCTGGGGAAAAGCCATATGTACGGTTGCGTACATATTGGGTTGAAGTTTTAACTCGGGATTATCGATAACAATCCGCGTTTTATTTCGGCGAGAATCTGAATCAACAAAAGCATTTACAAAACTCACTTTCCCATGCCAATTTAATGAAGGATAAGCTGAAAGAGAAATATCAGCAGATAATCCGGGCTTAACCAATGCAACCAAATTTTCAGGCACATTTGCTGTCACCCATACCGAGTAATTATTGGCAATGGTTAGTATCGGCGATGTCGGATCTGTAATATAAGATCCCAAACCATAATTCAGTGATACCACGCGACCTTTAACTGGGGATTTTATTGTCAGTAAACTTTTGTGATGTCGACCCAAGGCTTTCAGTACAGCTTGTGTTCGTTTCAGCTCTGCAACCGCCTGTTTATAATTAGTATCCGCAAGCTCAACATCTTTTACAGAATTAGCGCCCGCTTGATTCACCTTTTTTGCCCGATACAATATATTTAGCGCATATTTTCTAGCGCTTTGGGCTTTCTTATAGTCGGAATAAGCCAATGCCAGATCAGGGGAGCGAATGACAGCAATCACTTGATCACGTTCAACATAATCTCCTAAATCAACCTTTAACTTAATAAGACGCCCAACCCCTGGCGGTAAAATGTCAACCATGGTGTAAGGCTGGGACTCAACAACCCCAGGAATAGAAACCTCATGGGGAACACTCAATGCTTTGACCGCTTGTATAACTAACTGCGAACGAAGCGGTGATTGATTCGGGACCAAGATTTGGTGACCTTGACGAATAAAAAGAGGCGGTGGCACATTATTGGGCTTATGAAAAAACAAGAAAATTGCTTTAAAAAAGATAAAACATAGCAACAGGGCACAAATAGGTACAACGAGAATAATGATTGATCGTTGACGCTCATTGAGGGTTTTATAATGCGATCGAATGACCGAAATCAAACTATTGATTGACATAGAACCAATCCTTGTTCATCACCGCTCACCGTCTGAAGATGAATCATCATCAGCGGCTATGATGTATACTATTCATGAGAATATCATAAGGCCTGAGGTTCGAGCTAGAAATAACTGATTAACGAGTACGCTAAAGACGAAAAAAAAGTGTTTTTTTAAAGCAGCGCAGCCACAGAGCGGCCTGCAATAAAAAACAACTGTTGTAAATCCCCTCATCTCCCCACCTTCGCGGGGACAGGCAAATGCGGCACATTCTCCCCGCGCCCGGAGCGATGGAAGTAATAACAAATGTTATTTAGAAAAAACATTAATCACTCAAGATGATTCAACCTGCATAGGCTGCCATGGCTAAAGATGATGCGCTTATATTTTTAGATACAGCAGATAATTCAAGTAAAAACATTTCTTTGATTAAGGCGTCAATTAAGCATTCAATACGTGGAAAATAATTTGTTTTCACGAGAACATGTGCAGGTTGATTTTCACGTTTGTGGTGATAAATCGGTTTTTCTTGCGCTAATTTGAGCCTTGAACATAACAAACCGAGCGACGCAGAGGTAATGTATACATGGACTGGGGCACTCACTTGCTTTAAGGCTTGAAAAGAATAAGCCTCTTCGTGGGAATTAAAAAAGAGATAATATGCCTGACGCGGCTGAAAAAAAGGTAAATCACTAGGAAACTCGCGAGCTAAACCATATTCTTTAAAGCGAGATATTTTATGCGGCCCTCGAGAAAATAAACCTGGTAACGCGCTGTGTTGAACAGAAACATTTTTATCTATCACTTCACCATGATCATTAATCAGCCCTTGATCATAGGATTTGCGTTTATCTTTATCACTTAAAATGGCATAAGCACGCGTAATGTTGGCAAAATATTGGAAGTTATCGTCTAACCCCATATTTTTATCAAGATGATATTTCGCTGCCAGCTGTCGGTATGCAGCCCGAACTTCTAACTCACTCGCATTGGGTGAGAGTTTTAAAATGTCATAAAGCTTTGTTTGCATCTTGATGTCTCAAAAAAATCATTCCCTATACTTCACTTTAATCAGTGCATCAAATCCATTGACGACGAGTCATCGTATCACAGCATTGTTAACCTAAAATTAACAAAAGGAGTATAACAATAAACTTTTTAATTAAATAGCCTTGTATCAGTCTAAATTTACCCGCAAGTAGCTATACCGCTGTAATGCAATTTGATAGCCTACAAGTAATGTACTTGTGACAGAATAGCATTTGCATACCATACGACTATCGTGGCCGGCGCAAGCGTATTGTAAACTGTAAACACAGCTCAATTACCAAAAATAAAAGGATTTAATATGCGAATAAAAAACACTCAAACACATTTTGGAGTGGTTGCCATTGGATTTCACTGGATCATCGCGTTTTTGATGATAGGTATACTGACAATCGGATTGTATATGGTCGACTTACCTGACGATGCTCAAAAAACACAACTCTATGGATTACACAAAGAGTTTGGACTCTTAGTACTTTGGTTAGCCACCTTAAGATTGTTTTGGCGTTTGAAAAATGTGTCGCCTGAATTAACTTCATTACCATGGTATGAAAGGCTCACTGCACGCCTAGTACATTGGGCATTTTATGTATTAATGTTTGCCATGCCCATCACCGGTTGGCTACTCTCTTCCGCAGGCGGATATGCGCCTTCATTTTTCGGACTGACATTACCCGTTTTAATTCCCCCAAATGTAGAAGAACGACAACTATTTGGACTTATTCATCAATGGTTGGCTTATACACTTATTGCAGCAATTGTGCTTCATATTGCTGCAGCATTAAAACATCACTTTATTGATAAAGATAATATCTTACGTCGAATAATTTTATAAAGAAAAACTTCTAGGGTGTGTTGGCAATTCGCTAGATTGAGTCGAAACACCCTAACCAAATAGATAATTAATACCCACGGTCACCACATTATTTGTTACGCTTGTATTCGTATTGACTATGCCAACTGGTAGCCCTGCCCCAGCTGGCACGACTGTGGTTGTTTGATTGATGGTTCCATAATCTAAAAACAAATACTGTATATTTAAAGTCCATTTGTTGGGTATAAACATCCACTCTACACCCCCACCAACAGTCCAACCAATAGAAAATTGAGAATATACTGTAGGTCCACTTACCACTCCAAAATCTTGCTCTATATACTCATTGGTTAAAACCAATCCTCCTGTACCGTACATTAAAATATGTGATAGTAAATAACCTATACGAGATCTTATTGAGTAAAAACTATACGACTCCATCGTCAAATCGGTCGTAAAATTACTGGATAATGAATCATTTTCTTTATTATACTGCTCAAATTGAAAATCATAGCTGGTTTCTAATCCCAGCAATAATTTTTCATGCTGCCAATTATAACCAAGTTGTAAGCCCAAAACGCCTGAAGCAGGTGTCACTGAAAATTGACCATATTGCATCACCAGAGCGTCTGCGCCTATATTAGCGTTGGTGTTATTATTAAATGTGTAGAGTCCGCTGGAGTTCGCTCTGGCTCGAATATTACCAAAAGAGGCACCAGTATTTAATCCCGCATATATTGCAGACCATTTAACCTCATCACTCATACTACCCATTGCGCCAGCTGAGACAGTACCGATGGATACACCATAAAATATCGAACAAACTAATAGATTTTTACACCCGATCATTAATAACGCTCCTTGCGACTTATTTTTAATTATATTTCATGCATAAAATATCACTCTGACACAGTTTTAACTCGAAAATGATGAATATTGGCACCAAGTAAATTAATTGCTAAGCCACTAATAACAAATAAGCCGGCAAGCCATTTCCATGGCTCTAAAGGCTCTGCTAAAAAGATCACGGAACTTAACAGGCCAACAATAGGGACCAATAAGGTGAAGGGCACTACTGTACTAACGCTATAGCGTTTCAACAACCAATTCCACACCCCATAACCAACCCAAGTTGAAGCGTAGACAGTGTAGAGTAGCGCCCCAGTGGAAGCCCAGGTGATCCGATGATAAGTCGCCACCATGCTTGCTGTTCCCTCAACTAATAAAGACAACACCAACATAAATGGAAAGGCAACAAAGCTTCCCCATACTAACAACCCTATCATGTAATTAGTTTTAGCTTTTTTAGTAATCAAATTACCACTACCCCAAGCAGCGGCTGCACCCAACACAAAAATAAATCCCCAAAAAGACGTCGAACCATCAATATGTGACGCAATGAGCAAAATCCCCATAAATGAAATCAGTGAGCCTAATATTTCAGCAAAGCCGGGTTTTTCACCTAGAAAAAAAACCGCAAATAATAAACTAAAAAATATTTGCACTTGCATAATGATCGAGGCAAGTCCAGGCGTCATACCCACCGCCATCCCCATAAATAAAAATGAAAATTGCATAGCGAACATCACAAGACCATATAGCGCTACTAGTCGAAAAGGCACATCAGATGGGGGTTTAATAAAAAAAACAGCAGGAATACTGGCCAACATAAAACGTAATGCGCATAAAAATAAAGGTGAAATCGACTCCAATCCAATTTTAACAAAAATAAAATTGACACCCCAAATGCTGACCACAAGAAGGGCTAACAAAATATGTGTAAAGGGCATATATAACGATCCACTAGAAAAATATGTGGCTATTATACAACTTTAAAAACATAAAAATCAGGGGGGCAGGCCACGAACGAAGAAATATCAACTTCCGCTCGTATTGTCGGTAAAATATTTGCCAGTTCCCCATTGAACGCCAAAATGTTGCAACGCTTGCCATTCACGTTCACTATTGACCTCGGTTGCAATCAATTGAATACGTTGGGCGTTAGTGAGTTCAACCAAATAGCGAAGGACAAAATCCTTATCTTTATCCTCTTCATGACTTAAGCTGCCATGAATTTTGATATAACTTAAGGGTACTTCATAGAGATAATTCATACTGGTATAACTTATGCCAACTTGCTTGATACCGAGATTAATGTCTATCTCATTAAGGGCATTAAAAAACGCAACGACTTGTGCATAATGATGGAGCAACGTCTGCTCCGTTACTTCAACATTCAAATGACGACGATAGTTTAAAGGTAATACTTTTAACTTTTTCAAATAGGTTTGCAGAATAGCATCATCAGATAATGTCACATCACACAATGTAAATGCCATAAATTCTGAATTCAGTAGCTCTTTCTGACAAACTAAATCCAACACAAATAAATCAAGTTTTCGCGCCACACCCGCCCGTCTAATCATTGGCATCAAGTAGTCGCTATAAATAAACTCATCCTTGACAGGCAGTTTAAGCACGACAGCTTGATGATATATTTTTTCCCCATCTGTAACGCTTTGCTGATCGATGTATTCATTTTCTTGCGATAATGAGCTTTCCAATTCCTCCATTGATAAGCCATATTGTTTATGTGCTTCAAGATGGGAGCTAAAAGCGAGTTGAAAAGGCTCTGTTCTAGCACGATGCAGCGTTTGCTCCAATTCATTAATAAGCATGGTTTTATCATGAAACGCATCATAGGAAACTAATCCCAGTAATATTTTACAAACACTACGCTTTGCGACCATTTGCTGTAGCTTTTGATTAAAAGTCTCACATTGCTTTGAAAGTAACTCAATGTCATTTTCTTGAATCACTAAAATAAGATAGGCCTCATCATATCGAGCTATCATCATGTCAGGATAATTAAACCAAAATTCTGCACAAAAATTGGCAATTTCACGAATAAATTCGTTACGTTGACGTTCCTCTGTTTGATTTTTAAATTCATCATATTCATCAATCGAAATCCCCAGAACAAACCCTGGAACATAATCTAGATCTCGACAAAGTAGACTCGACAATTGATATAAAAAATATCGTCGATTACCAAAACCGGTTAAATCATCACGAAACAATTGATAACGAACAGACTCTATAGAAGTTAATTGCGCTTGAAAGATTTTTTTCAAGGATAAAACCGTTTCGTTGACAACAAGTGTCAATTGATTAAATTCCAACAAGTGAGGCAATTTCTTTTCAATGATAAACTGTCGACGTCCTAAAGCTTGCAAGTGCTGCGTAATATGACTCAAGGGTGCAAAAAGATGCGCAACACCAAAAAATGCGCCAATACTAAATAGAACACTCCAAAATAAAAAACAAAAAGATAAAACAACGGTGCTATTCCATAAAGCATCAAAGGCGAAACTCGGATCAGAACTCACCAGCAACTCACCAACAACTTGCTGATTATAGACGATATTTACCGACTGAGTTAATGCCGGCCATTCAGTTAAATTAAGAAACCAACTCGGTGCAGATTGACTCTTAACCATCTTGCTTCGAGAGGCCATCAATGCCCCTTGAGAAGTTCTGACCTCCAAAATTTCGAGTGCTTCTTGATTAAAAACTGTCGTTAATAAATTATTTAAAAGGGCGCGATCCCCATTATAAAGAGGTTGAGATAAAGAAAGACTTAAAGAAATAGCAACATTTCGTGCTGAGCGATTCAATTGTTGGCGATAAAAATAACGCTCAATGCAAAACGTCATCATAGCAGTCGTTATAAAAATCAAAAACAACCCACCCAACACCCAACCGATTACTTTCCTATTCGCTTTCATGGGTAAACACTTATCCTTATGTTTCTGTTCTACTTTCAGTATACCTCTCAAAAACCTCAAACGCGAGTGCCGAATATAAAAGTCATAAGTGCGATAAAAATCATGGTGTTAGATCAATAATTCAGCCATGATTATTCATTAAAGTTGCAAGCAAGTCGAATGAGGAATATTCTTCCCTTAACTGGGCTTCCCATACCAAGCGGAGCGAAATGAGTATCTACTATGGACATAACCACCTTAACGGTATATCAGCTAAATCGCCAAATTCGTCTTTTTTTAGAGCAAGACATTGGTGAAATTTGCGTACTTGGAGAATTATCCAATGTGAGTCGACCCGCATCAGGTCATGTCTACTTCACATTAAAAGATGAACAAGCCCAAGTAAAATGTGCTTTTTTTCGCAATTATCATGGTAAGAATGCGGCGAAAATTCATGAGCTATTTAGTGATGGCCAACAAGTTTTGGCACGGGGATTAGTTAGTCTATATGAGGCACGCGGGGATTATCAGCTTATCGTTCATGAGTTAACCCCTTACGGTTTAGGTGAGTTAGCTCGTCAATTTGAACGACTCAAAAATAAGCTCACAGAGCAAGGCTTATTTTCTGAAACACGTAAACGCAAATTACCTCTTTATCCTAAAAAAATTGCTGTGATCACGTCACAGTCAGGCGCCGCACTCCATGATATTTTAACCACTTTGGCTCGTCGCTATCCGATTGCTGAAGTATATGTTTATCCAAGCGAGGTTCAGGGCGTTAACGCCACCCCCCAACTCATTCACCGTTTATGTCAAGCCAATCAAGATAATCATTGCGATGTCATTATTCTGGCACGTGGTGGTGGAAGTTTAGAAGATTTATGGGCCTTTAACGATGAGCAATTAGCCTTAGCCATTTATAATAGCGCAATCCCTGTTATCACAGGAGTCGGTCATGAGACTGATTTCACTATCGCAGATTTTGTGTCAGATTATCGGGCAGCAACACCAACAGCAGCTGCCGAAGCGGCAACTCCAAGTCAATTGGCCATGCAACAGTTCATTGAAAGCGCTATCACCCGCCTAAATGCCACGATGCGGCGACGGTTATTACAACAAAAAACATGCCTCTCGCAACTTGAGAGCCGGTTGGCCTACCCAAGTCATCTTGTCCATCGTCATGCACAAACGTTGGATTTTTTACATCGTCAATTATGTCAAATCATGCAGCAGCAATGGTTACAAAAACAATATCAAATGACATCCGTGCATCATCGACTGCAAGCCAATAACCCGACTAACCGTATTAAGCAGGGCTCTCAAGCCCTGGTAAGCGCTCAAGAACGACTCGTCACTGTTGTCTCGCGCCAGCTAGCCAAAGAAAAAACACGATTCTCGACCCTATTAGCGACATTACATGCCGTTAGTCCATTGGCAACACTTGATCGAGGCTATGCCATTGCGATTCATCAAACCCATGTCATTCACGACGCTCAATCTATCAATCTAGGTGACGTCATTGACATTCAATTGGCAAAAGGTAGCTTATGTTGTAAGGTCATTGATAAAAAGGATAGCTTATGCTTACCGAGTTAACCAACAGTATCCAACTGATCGTGCAACAAACCGAATTCAACGCGGCGATACTGACTAAAATCGTGGGTATGTTATGGTTAATTTATTTTGTGAATATCATCTTACATCAACGACTGCTCTATCTAGGGATCATCCCTCGACATCTGTTAGGCTTACCAGGCATTTTTTTTGCCCCCCTACTCCACGCTAATTTTAATCATTTATTTTATAATACGATTCCACTGATTGTACTTTCTAATTTTATTCTCATTCAAGGCGTAAATTATTTTCTCGCTGTAACTGCGTTTATTACCATCGTCAGCGGCATCTTGATCTGGTGTTTTGCCAAATCAGGTATTCATGTTGGCGCAAGCGCATTAATTACTGGTTATTGGGGATTATTAGTTGGTGATATTTATGAGCAAGGAACCCTCACTGCTTATATTCTCGGTGGATTGAGTCTATATTACTTTGCAGGTATCTTTTTTGGTATTTTCCCCCAACAAAAAGGCGTTTCTTGGGAAGGGCATTTATTCGGCCTCATTGCAGGACTTTCATTAAGCTTCATTCTGACCATGCACTAGAGAACAATTTTAGGTATACTAGCCCTCTTTTTGTAAATTATTCGGGATCTAGCCACTGCTTGTGACGCCCCCTTAAATATGACCGATCATCATGCATACCTCTCTACTTAACCCTGCCTCACTTCAACAGAAGCATAGCTGGGGTCAGCTTTACGGCGCCAGTCTGCCTTTGGCAATAGCCGAATTTTGTCAAACGCATCGTGGCATTAAATGTATTATTGCGCCAGATAACCTGATCGCCAATCAGCTTATCGATGCACTCAAATTTTTTCTGAGCCAACAAGGTCTTGATAATGAAATATTATTTTTCCCGGACTGGGAAACTCTACCCTATGATCAATTTTCCCCTCATCAAGATATTATTTCTGAGCGTCTAACGACATTACATCGCTTACAATATGCCAACAATGCAATTGTTATCAGCGCGGCGAATACCTTAATGCATCGGCTTTGCCCCCCTGATTTTCTTCATCAATTTGCTTTTATCCTCAAAACAGGACAGCAACTTGATCGCACTCGTTTCTCAGAACAAATGCAACAAGCTGGCTATCATTGCGTCAATCAAGTTCTTGAGCATGGAGAATACGCCTTAAGAGGATCAATTATTGATTTATTTCCAATGGGAAGTACTTACCCTTTCCGCATTGAGTTATTTGACAATGAAATAGATAGTTTGCGTTTATTCGATGTCGAAACACAACGAACCATCGATAAAATCAAAGAAATTAACATCCTACCTGCTAAAGAATTCCCATTGAACGAAGAAAGTATCAAGCATTTTCGTCAAGCCTTTCGAACCAACTTTCCGAATAAACCAACACAATGTCCTATATACGAAACCATTAGTCATCACCAATCGGCTGCTGGCATCGAATATTATCTTCCTTTATTTTTTGATAAAACCGCCACTTTATTTGACTATTTACCGGCTGAAGCAAATTTACTCCTCATCGAAGATATCCCTCAGCGCGCTGATTTATTTTGGACTGAATTAACCCAACGATATGAACAACGTCGACATGATGCTTCGCGCCCCATATTACCCCCCGCGGAGTGCTTCTTAACGCCAACCCAATTCTTAACAGAAGCAAAACGATTTCATCAAATTCGACTTCATCATGCACCTATTTCCGCGAAAGGTGGCAACTTCAATTTCTCTATCATGCCACCCCCAAAACTACCCATTGACCGTAAAAATACTAATCCTTTTCATGCGTTACTGGATTACCTCAATACAAATGATCGACGTTATCTCTTTGCCGTTGAAAGTGCCGGGCGTCGTGAAGTTTTACTCGATCTACTCAAACAACAATCTATTCATTGTCAAACAGTCCACTCTTGGCATGAGTTTTTAACGAGCCAAATCCCCATTGCGATAACTATCGCTCCCTTAATTGATGGCGCTGAACTCACCGAGCAGCACATTTCTATTGTGGTCGAATCTCAACTATTTGGCGAGCAAGCCATTCCTCAGCGACGCTCTACACAAAAAGGACTTGATCCTGATCTAATTATTCGTGATTTAGTCGAATTAAAAATTGGCGCCCCCGTTGTTCACTTAGAATTTGGTGTTGGGCGTTATCAGGGCTTACAAACGATTGAGACCAGTGGATCAACTAATGAGTTTTTAGTGCTCTCCTATGCCGCTGAAGATAAAATTTACGTACCCGTTACCTCGCTACATTTCATTAGTCGATATACCGGTATGGATGCTGATCACGCCCCCTTGCATCGCCTCGGCAGCGATCAATGGGCAAAGGAAAAGCGTAAAGCTGTTGAGAAAATTCATGACGTAGCGATTGAGCTACTTGAAGTTTACGCAAAACGAGAAGCCCAACCTGGACAATGTTATCGCGTGGATGACTCCGAATATCAACGTTTTGCCAGTGGCTTTCCCTTTACAGAAACTCAAGATCAACTCTCAGCTATTGGCGCGATCATAGATGATATGCAATCCCCTCGTCCTATGGATAGACTCATTTGTGGGGATGTCGGATTTGGTAAAACAGAGGTGGCCATGCGTGCCGCATTCATTGCCATACAAAATAATTGTCAAGTTTGTGTTTTAGTACCTACTACGTTATTAGCAACGCAGCATTTCGAAACATTTCGTGACAGATTCGCGGATTTTCCCATCAATATTGAACTTATTTCTCGTTTTAGAAGTACCAAAGAAGCTAATCAGGTCATTCAAGCAACACAGGCTGGGCGAGTTGACATATTAATCGGTACTCACAAGTTATTCTCAAAAGATATCCAATTCAAAACGCTGGGACTCTTGATTATTGATGAGGAACATCGATTTGGTGTTAAACAAAAAGAACATATTAAACAATTACGGACTCATGTTGATATTTTATCAATGACCGCCACCCCAATACCGAGAACTTTAAATATGGCCATGGCCGGGATCCGTGACATCTCACTCATCACGACACCACCCGCAAAAAGATTGGCGATTAAAACCTTTTGGCAGGAAAAAAACGATCCTATTCTACGTGAAGCCATGTTGCGTGAAATATTACGCGGCGGACAGGTTTTTTATTTACATAATGATGTACAAACCATCGACAGAGTATGTCAAGACATTCAAAAACTAGTCCCTGAAGCCAAAGCCCATGCGGCGCATGGACAAATGCGCGAACGCGAACTTGAAAAAATCATGTCTGACTTTTACCATCATCGTTTTAATGTATTAGTCTGTACCACCATTATCGAAACAGGCATTGATATCCCCACCGCAAACACCATCATTATTGATCGAGCCGATAAATTCGGCTTAGCGCAATTACACCAACTACGTGGACGCGTTGGACGCTCTCACCACCAGGCTTATGCCTACTTATTAACGCCTAATGAGAAATCTCTTTCTAAAGATGCTATTAAACGTTTAGAAGCTATTATTTCATTAGAGGATTTGGGCGCAGGATTCACACTCGCCACACACGACATGGAAATTCGCGGTGCTGGGGAGTTATTAGGTGAAGAGCAAAGTGGGAACATGCATGCCCTTGGGTTTACATTATTTATGGAGCTGCTTGATCGTGCAGTACAAGACTTAAAAGCAGGTAGAACCCCTGAGCTATCAACGCCTATTCATCAAGGTCCTGAAATTGACTTAGGAATGAGCGCTATTATTCCGGAAACCTATATTCATGATGTGCACATCCGCCTCATCACTTATAAACGAATCGCTAACGCAAAAAATAAAGATCAACTGCGTGAATTACAAATCGAAATGATCGATCGATTCGGATTACTACCCGATTCTGCTAAACGTCTATTGCTTATAACTGAATTAAAATTTGAGGCAGAACGTGCAGGTATCAAGAAAATTACAGCATCTCAACAAACCGGTAAAATTGAATTTGAGGAAAATCCTAAAATTAACCTCCAAACACTCATCAAACTCATCCAAATTCATGCCAAACGATATCAAATGGAGGGTCAAACACGATTACGCTTCACCCTTGATCAAACAGATTACGAGGCGCGCATCAACGAAATAAAACAATTAATCGCCACGCTGCTAAATTAATCTGCTCACCCACCCCCGAGCCCAGCGACAGATAATGTGAGAGTCGCTTCCCTTGAAAAAGATACTTGAACCACCGTAATCATCACCGTATATTAAAGCGTATGATATTCGATAAAATGGACCATGCTCATGAAACGGATTTTCACTTTATTATTACTGCTCAGCATCTCTTACACCGCCAGTTCACTGAATCTAAAAGTTGGCGTACAAAGTAACTCCCCTCCTTTTTCCATGCAAGTGTCCCAAAATAATATGTTTAGCGGATTTGAGCCTGATCTCATGTCTGAAATTTGTAAACGTCTACCTGCGAATTGTACATACCAGCCTGTTGCTTTTGAAGATTTTTTTACACAAGTCTATGATAAAAATATTGATCTAGGCATTGGACAGATTAGCATAACCGTGCATCGTCAAGAAAATTTTCTATTCAGCATGCCCTATCTTCTTTCCCCTGGACAAATCATTACTTTAAAAAAATCAAGTATCAAAACTATCAATGACCTGCAATCAAAAACGATTGGATTTATCAGTCATTCGTTTTATAAAAATTTCTTATTAGATCAATTCAACAATCAAATAAAGACGCACGACTATGCCAATATTGATAATGCCTTCAATGGATTAAAAATGGGCGAGGTTGATGCATTACTACTCGCTAAAGTTGAGGAGGATTATTGGATTACCGGTAATGGAAATTCTAGTCAATTTCGAATTATTGGCAGCCCTGTTTATTTAGGATATGGTTATGGCATCATGACCAATCAACAACAAAATAAGTTAATCAATCAAATCAATCAAATATTAAAAGAAATGGAAAATGATGGCTCGTATTTAAAAATATATAATTTATATTTTGGTGGAATCAAAGAGCTCTAATGAGACACGGCTACTAAACAGTTCCACCAACTGTTAAAGCATCAATTTTCAACGTGGGTTGTCCTACCCCAACTGGAACAGATTGCCCGTCTTTCCCACAAACACCAATGCCTGGATCTAAAGCCAAATCACGACCTATCATACTAATTTTTTTCATCACGTCAGGACCGTTACCAATCAATGTCGCTCCCTTGACTGGCCTAGTTACTTTACCGTCCTCAATTAAGTAAGCCTCACTCGCAGAGAATACAAACTGACCTGAAGTAATATCAACCTGCCCACCACCAAAATTAACGGCATATAAGCCTCGCTTCACCGATGCAATAATTTCTTGAGGATCATATCGTCCGGCTAACATATAGGTATTGGTCATCCGTGGCATCGGTACATGCGCATAAGACTCACGACGACAATTACCTGTTGGTTTCATTCCCATTAATTTCGCGTTTAATTTATCCTGCATATAGTTAACCAAAACACCATCTTCAATCAAGGTCGTACATTGCGAGGGCGTACCTTCATCATCAATCGTTAATGAACCTCGTCGATTCTGTAGCGTACCATCATCAACAACTGTCACGCCTTTAGCCGCGACCTGCTGTCCCAAACGTCCAGAAAATGCCGAAAGCCCTTTTCGATTAAAGTCCCCCTCTAGGCCGTGACCAACAGCCTCGTGTAATAATACACCCGGCCAGCCAGGACCTAAAACAACCGGCATCATGCCCGCAGGTGCTGGCCCTGCCTCTAAGTTAATCAAAGCTTCTCGTACCGCTTCATGCGCATAGGCCAAACCTTGGGATTTTTCTTGAAAGTAATTATAAGAAAAACGTCCGCCACCACCAGATCGTGCTGACTCACGACGACCTTGAGCATCCTCAACAATCACACTAACATTAATACTAACCAAGGGCCGAACATCGGCACGCATCTCGCCTTTAAAGCCAACAATCATGACGACCTCATAACATCCGCTTAACGACGCATTCACTTGAATAACTCGCGAATCAATAGCACGCGCCTCTCGATCTATCGCCTCTAACAAAGCGATTTTTTCAGCTTTACTTAGAGTATCAATCGGGTTAAGTGCGTCATAACGTAAAATGCTTGAAGAAGGGACTTCTATTAATTGTGATTGATTTTGAGAGGTTAATGCAATGGAACGTGCCGCCTCGGCAGCACGCTGCAAAGCAGGCAATACAATATCATCCGAGTAGGCATAGCCTGTTTTTTCACCACTCACAGCTCGGATTCCAACGCCGCGATCCAATGAAAAACTACCACTTTTTACTTCAGAATCCTCTAAATACCAAGACTCATAATGACTCATTTGAAAATACAAATCGGCATCATCAACATGACGCCCCATCATGGATTGAATTACTTTTTGGATGGCTGAATCATCCAGAGCACCAGGCTTTAATAGTAAATCTTTCGCAATCACTAATGCATCTTGATTCATTGTCATATATGTCCTAATAAATGATGATCGTTACAAGGAAAATGTCTTCTTTGATCTTGCAATCGGTGTAAATCAATCTCTGCTGTCAAAAAACCTTCCCCCTGATCTAGTCGGCCTAATATATTACCCCATGGCTCAATAATCATACTATGACCATAAGTATGTCGCCCTCGTGGATGAATACCGGCTTGATTCGGCGCTAAAACATAACATAAATTTTCAATCGCACGGGCTCGTAATAAAACCTCCCAATGTGCTAAACCAGTTGTCGCCGTAAAAGCCGCAGGGACAGCGAATAACTCTGCACCCTGTAAAACCAGTTGACGATACAGCTCTGGAAAACGCAAATCATAACAAACGGATAAACCCAATCGCCCCACAGGCGTATCCACAACCACAACTTCATGACCAGGCTCTATGGTTGCAGACTCTTCATGACGCTCTTCTTCAGAAACTCGCACATCAAATAAATGAATTTTATCGTAACGAGCGACACATTCACCATTATCATCAAATACCAGACTAGCTGCCCGCACATGATGAGGTGAAACACCTCGAAGGGGGATGGTTCCTGCAACAATCCAGCAATGATATTTTTTAGCCATCGTCGCAAGGCTTTCCTGAATGGGGCCAGCTCCGAATGTCTCGGCAAATTTTAGTTTATCTTGATCATTCGCCCCCATAAAGGCAACATTTTCGGGTAAAACGACTAACGATACAACCTCATCTTGACTCATCTGAGAAAGCAAATAATTCACTCGTGTCAAATTATGTTCAATCACATCTTGAGATACTAATTGGATCACTGCTGCTTTAGCCATATCTAAAAATCACTTGTTCGTCAAAAAACATCAGGATAGACTTGAAATACCATCTCATCAACCCCATTCTATGATAGAATGGTAATATAAACCACGAGGAGTCTATTCATGAACAAAAATCAAATCGGTATTTTACAAACTGAGTCGGCACTTGCGACCAATAAAGTACTTCGTAATACTTACTTATTACTCGGCATGACTTTTTTATTCAGTGCATTCACTGCTTACATGTCTTTTGCAATGCATGTACGCCCTATGCATCCCGTCTTAATGATTGTTGGAATTTACGGCTTAATGTTTCTTACCAGCGCGCTTAAAGATAGTCCAATGGGACTGGTAGCCGTTTTTGCCTTTACCGGATTCATGGGTTACACATTAGGACCAATTTTAAGCTTTTATGTTGCTGCCTTTTCTAATGGCCCTCAACTCATTGCCACGGCAATGGGCGGAACAGGAATGATTTTCTTTGGTTTATCCGGCTATGCATTGACCACACGGAAAGACTTCAGCTTTCTAAGTGGCTTCCTGTTTATCGCCTCAATGACAGCGCTACTTGCCATGATTGCGGGTATTTTCTTCCAAATTCCAATAATTTCTCTAGCCGTCTCCGCGATGTTTGTCTTGATCTCTTCCGGATTAATTTTATTTCAAACCAGCGAAATCATTCATGGCGGTGAAACCAATTATATTTCAGCTACCGTCACATTATTTGTTTCGATTTATAATTTGTTTATCAGTTTACTTCAATTGTTAGGTGCCTTTTCAAATCGCGACTAATACATCTTACTTGTAGGTTGGGCCCTGGCCCAACACACCTACAACCTCTTGTTTCGGCTCGATTAATTCAACACCATGAGATCTCTTATCAATAACCAAATCACTTCAAGACCATCTGTTGTTGACTAATTTTAATCGTCATGTCACGTCCCATAATTTCCAAGAACTTAATATAGGTTTCATTTTTAATCGTTTTCAAACGTTCAAGGCTTTCGTAAGACCACTGAATGATGGTCACATCCGTCAATGCTTTCACACTTGCTGACATAGGATTTTTAGTTAAATATCGCATTTCTCCAATAAAAGAATAATCCAATAACTGGCAAACAACACTTGCATTTTTCTCAACAGATACCTTCCCTGCTATCATCATAATCAATTCATTGTGTAAATCCCCCTCTTGGCAGAGATATTCTCCTTGATGAATTAACTTCTTTTGACCTAGTTGGATAAAGCTCAAAAATTCTTTGGAAGTCATATTTGAGAAATATTGCACATATAGCTGTTTTAATTCAACGGGCAATATCGTTGCGGAGCGCTCAAGATAAATTTGTATCATCCGATAAATCGTCACGCAAACATAGATGACATTAAAAAAAATAATCATCGGCGAATACGTTGATAACGCCACACTTAACATCAACACACTGGCAATGAAGTAAAACGATTGCAAAATAAGCATATCTTTTGAAAACAGAGCGGATATCGTGAGCACCGAGCCGACAAAATAAAGAATTTGAGCTATCGTAATTGAATAAAACATCAAGGTTCCTAACTTTGTTCCCAGCTCGTACGAGAAGCATATAATTGACGTAAATCTTCCATAGACTGCGTTGTTGAATCTGTCGTCAACGTATAATTTTCTCGAAGATTTTGATAATAAACTCCCAGGGGTACAGGATAATCAGGAAACTGCAATTGTGCTAAGCGCATCGCCCCCACAAAATGATTTGCCTGATGAATATGGGCAGTTGCAGGATCGTATGGCGCAATAGCAAAAGTATCTGCTTGCAAAACTAAGGCACTATCTCGCTGCGGACCAAAAACCAATGGCTCACCTTCCTCAAGAAGTAAGGTTTGAGCAGGGCGATTTTCTTTAAGAGCAAAAGGATCAAACGCACCATGATTGAAAATATTACAATCCTGATAAATTTCTACAAATGAACAGCCCGGATGTTCATACGCTTTTTTCAATACCTGAACCAAATGAGCCGGATCTTTATCAACGGCACGCGCAACAAAACTAGCTCCCGCAGCCAACGCTAAAGTCAATGGATTCATCGGCTCATTGCTTACCCCCTGAGGAGATGTTTTAGTAATCTGCCCTTTTTGTGAGGTCGGTGAAAATTGTCCTTTAGTTAATCCATAAATCTGATTATTAAATAATAAAATATTCACATTCACATTACGTCTTAAACAATGAATCAAGTGATTAGCACCAATACTCAGCGCGTCACCATCACCCGTAATCACCCAAACGGTGAGATCATCATGCATTGCCTTCAAACCCGTCGCAATAGCAGTAGCACGCCCATGAATCGTATGAAAACCATAAGCATTCATGTAATAAGGTAATCGTCCAGCACAACCAATACCGGAAACAAAAACATGTTTTTCTGGCGCCAGACCCAACTCTGGTAATAAACGTTGTAATGCAGCCAAAATGGCATAATCACCACAACCAGGACACCAACGAATTTCATTGGCATTTTCGAAGTCACGACGCGTATATTGATTATTCATTTAAACGACTCTCTTGAATGATAGCGACCAACCGACTTACTGAAAAAGATTGCCCATTACACTGACTCACTGACTCCGCATTTACCAAGTACTGGGCCCGTAATAATTGACATAATTGCCCCGTATTAAGCTCAACAACCAAAATACGTTGATAACGCGCTAATAAATCACCTAGCTCTCTGGGCAATGGATTAAGATATCGCAAATGGATCAATGCAACCGACACACCAGCTTCCATAGACTGACTGACAGCGGACCGCACTGCCCCGTAAGTACTACCCCAACTCAGTAAAAGAATCGATGCATTCGGGTCACCTTCAATCTCTAGTGGAGGATAGTCCTTTGCAATGCCATTAATTTTTTCGGCACGTAACGTAACCATCTGCTGATGATTTTCAGCATCATAGCTCACACGACCTTCATCGCCTTGCTTTTCCAGGCCACCGATTTGATGAATAAAACCTGCCGTACCCGGCTTATTCCAACTACGAGCCAAATGCTCATCACGTTGATAAGGCTTTGTGAATCGATTGTATTCAATCAGGGGAATAGGTACATCTTCTGGATTAGGCATTTTCCAGGGTTCAGCCGCATTCGCTAAATAAGCATCTAACAAAACCACAACGGGCGTCATATAACGGACAGCCAAACAAAACGCTTCTAAAATAGTGTCAAAACAGTCCGCCGGGGATTTCGCAGCGATCACAGGCAACGGCGCTTCACCATGTCGACCATATAAAGCTTGTCGCAGATCGCTTTGCCCTGTTTTCGTCGGCAAACCTGTGGAAGCGCCCGCACGTTGCACATCGACAACCACCAAAGGTAATTCGGTGATAACCGCCAGGCCCAATGTCTCACTTTTTAAATCAAATCCTGGACCCGAAGTAACTGTCAGCGCTAAAGTCCCACCAAAAGCAGCCCCTAAACAAACGCCAATGGCTGCAATTTCATCTTCTGATTGAAATAACTTAACACCATAATCTTTCAAGCGAGCAGCTTCCTGCAAAATACCTGAAGCTGGCGTGATAGGGTAGCCTGCAACCAATACAGGCGTTTGCATGCGCACAGCCAGTGTCGCCATAGCTAAGCCTACGGCTTCAATACCTGTTATTTGTCGATAATTACCCTGCGGTCGCCCAAGCTCTCCCATCGCATAATGTTGCTTTGCCAACTCCAACGTCATCGCATAATTATACCCAGCCAATAAAGCGGCTTCATTGGCCTCACCGATGGTTTTATGATGATTAAATTTTTTATGAATAAACGCTAAACAATGCTCCGTCGACAAATCAAACAACCATAATACTAAGCCCAGCACATAAAAGTTTTTGGTTTTCTTAGCTTGGGGGTGGGTCAGATCTAAATGCGCCACCGCCTCTAGAGTTTGCCGCACTAAAGGCACATGTAGAATTTGGTATTCACCCGCAACTTGGGTCAATAAATCGGATGAAACACCAGCACGTTGCCAGTCCTTATCCGTAAAATTGTCTTCATTAAGAATTAACAAACCACCTTGATTTAAATATTGCAAAGAATGCTTTAAAGCAGCGGGATTTAAGGCAACTAAGACATCCAGAGACTCTCCGGCTGTAAAAATAGCTTGATCAGCCATCGCCAATTGAAACCCGGACACCCCACCAATAGTTCCCGCGGGCGCTCGAATTTCAGCGGGAAAGTCAGGCAAGGTTCGTACATCACGGCCAGATAAAGCAGCCGTAATCGTCAATTGCTCCCCTAGAAGCTGTACCCCATCACCGGAATCACCAACAAAACGAATGACGATGGTTTCATGATTAACAGCATTGGCATTGACATGTGCTTGCATGATTTCTGGCTTCCTGCATTAACTGACGCATTTCTCTAACGGCTTCTTTTAAGCCACAAAATATTGCCCGTGCAATAATAGCATGTCCAATATTTAACTCATGGAACACGGAAATAGCCGCTATTGGTTTTACATTATGATAATGCAGACCGTGGCCGGCATTCACGATCAAACCAAGATGTGCTGCATATTCAGCAGCTTCCCGGATACGCTGCAATTCCACTTGCTGTGCAACAACTGTATGTGCATCAGCATAAGCACCAGTATGAATTTCAATCGCTGGTGCACCTATCGCATGCGCTGCATCAATTTGTTTTTTATCAGCATCTATAAATAACGATACCTCACTCCCAACTTTTTTTAAACGTTCCACGGCTCGAGATACACTTTTAATTTGAGAAACAACATCCAAACCACCTTCCGTTGTTAACTCTTCGCGCTTTTCGGGCACTAAACAAACATGTTCTGGCAAGAGATTTTCAGCAAAATCAATCATGGCATCCGTCACAGCCATTTCAAAATTCATACGCGTCTCTAGCACTGCTTTAATCAAATGCACATCACGTACTTGGATATGTCTTAAATCTTCCCGTAAATGCAGAGTGATACCATCTGCCCCAGCCTGCTCAGCATCCATAGCAGCTTGAACAGGATCAGGGTAGCGTGTACCACGAGCCTGGCGCAGCGTGGCGACATGATCAATATTGACGCCCAATAATAGTTCTTTATTCATCTTTACCTCCTAAACAGCCACCTTCTTTTATTCCTTCGTCCTATACCCGGGGAGAAACTGCCACATAGCGGCGGATGAGGCGCTCATTAACACGTTTTGAAAATTTCCTTTCTGGATTATACCTGATTCTCAATTTCCTTTTACACTAAAATTAGTGTACTATCGCTGCTCAATTCATCATGATGCTCTTCTTATTTTTGGTACTATTTCAAATGACATCTTATTGTGGTTATATCGCCCTTGTTGGCCGTCCAAATGTTGGAAAATCGACTTTGCTTAATCGAATCTTACATCTTAAATTAAGCATCACTTCGCGCAAGCCACAAACCACACGACACCGAATTTTAGGTATTCATTCCGATCAAGACTATCAATTTGTCTACGTAGATACGCCAGGAATACATGAAATAAACCAAAAAGCCATGAACCGTATGATGAACAAAACGGCTAGTAGTACCTTACGAGACGTCGATGTGATTGTCTTTATTATCGATGGCACAAAATGGACACCTCAAGATGAGCATGTTCTCAATTTAATAAAAAACACCAGCAAACCGACCCTGCTGATCATCAACAAAATCGATAAAATTACCGATAAATCAACCCTGCTTCCATGGATAGAAGAAATGAGTGCTCGATATCCTTTTACGGCAATTATCCCGCTCTCTGCAAAAACAGGTATCCAAGTTGATACACTTCAGGAAACGATCAAACCCTTTTTACCGGAGGGCCCACATCTTTTCGCCGATGATCAATACACCGATCGTTCCACACGATTTTTATGTGCTGAATTATTACGCGAAAAAATCTTCCGGTTATGTGGTGAAGAAATCCCCTATGCTAGTAATGTCGAAATTGAGTCCTTCAAAGAAGAGGAAAAGTTAATTCGTATACATGCCTTAATTTTAGTCGATAAAGAATCCCATAAACGCATGATTATTGGGGATAAAGGTCAGAAACTAAAAGAAATGGCAACGAGCGCCCGTTTAGATATGGAAAAATTACTGGGCAAAAAAGTATTTTTACAATGCTGGTGTAAAGTAAAATCAGGATGGGCCGATGATGAAAGGATGCTCAAGCAACTAGGCTATGACCACTAAAGAACAACAAGCTAAAGGCTTACAAGCTTTTTTAATCCATAAAGCCCCCACGGGTGATACTAGTTTTCGTATTAGATTTTTCACTCACGAACATGGTGTCATTGACTGCCACTACCGCGGTGGACGAACACCAAAAAAAAATGCCTTACTTGACCCATTCGCACCATTATGGATACATATTAATGAACGCCATCAATGGCATTATGTCAATGCAGTAGAAAGCGCAGGCCTACCCTATGCCCTAAAAGGGAAAGCACTCTTTGCAGCGCTATATATAAATGAATTAATTTATCATACTGCCGCAAAACATGATCCGGAAACACCGCTATTTATTGCTTACAACAACACCTTGTATCACTTACAACATGCCAATCAACCGACCGATATTGAAATTGGTTTACGACAATTTGAAAAAGCCTTGCTTACCACAACAGGTTATTCTTTATCACTAGAGCCCAGCTCTGCGCTCACCATATCAATTAATCCAAGCGCTCATTATCAATTCATCGTTGGCCAAGGGTTCAGAGAAGCAAATTCAGGCTTTACAGGTGAAGACATTTTGGCGTTTGCTCATGACGAATGGAAGAATCCCAACGTATTAAAAATGGCCAAAACCATCATGCGATTAGCCATTGCTGATCTATTAGGCGGTCAACGACTGCAGTCACGTGAATTATTTACAAAAACTTATGAAAAAAATCAAAGCATTTACACTGATTGAAATCATTATTGTATTATCAATCATCGCCATTCTCAGTGGTCTCGTTTACCCAAGCTACCTAGATTATATCACGCGTACTAGGCGTACCGATGGTCAAACTGCATTATTAGAACTAGCCAATCAAATGGAGAATTATTACCAGACCTCACACACCTATGCCACAGCTACAATCGGCACAGGTAACCACACGGACCTCCGCGAAAAAAGCACAACTCCTGAGGGTTGGTACCGTTTATCAATTACACATCAAAACAAATACCACTACACGCTTCAAGCAACAGCACAATTTTCGCAAGCAGAAAATGACCCTCATTGCAAAAATCTTACTTTAAATGACTTGGGCGAGAAACAACCCGCTTCCGCGCAGCAACACCAAACTGATAAGTGCTGGTAACGACTCGTCACACACAGTGGTCATTGAATATACAAGTTATTCCATGTATAATATCGACAACTCCGTTCAATCCGCTAAAGGAAATGTCATTTATGCCAAGAAATAAAATAACAGTACCTCATCAGCCATCGGCAAATACTGTGTCAAAAATGTCATTAAGTCCTCAGCAACAAAAGCACGCTGGCGTACAAATTAATTTAATAGCGCCGCAGGGCACTATCATTTCGCTTACGAGTGATAAACTGGAATCGTGGTTTGCAGCCATTGAACGAAAAAATCCCCAAACGCCAATCAACTCAGCAGATATCGTTAACAATCCCTACCTTGCTAGAGTATTCATCAGTCGATTTGGATTCAAAAATCCAAATGAAATCTTGATGTATTTGAACTCACCCGCGGGAGCACATCTTCGCGCAATCATTGCAGAAGAACTTCTTGAAATGGCAGAGCTTGAAGACTTTGAACACGCGCTTGCAGATGAAAACGAATGGCGTTATCACTTAAAACACGCTTTATTATTCCTAGGACTTCTCTATGAAGAAGAAGCCTATGCCAAACACGTTGAGATGATAAAACAAATTATTTTAGATCAACAAAAACAAGCACAAGCCACTCATGACAAGAATAAAAAACAAGCTGAATATGATGCAGCATCGCAGCAACAACAAATTATCAATGAGCAATTACAAGCTTTTTATGCTGCATATGGCGCCTTAGAAAGCAAACTCAGTCAAAAAATGCAAGAGTCCGAGCTACTTGAAAAAGAACTCACCACACTCGAGCAAGAAAAAATTGTGCTTGAAAAAGAAGCCGTCCTATTTGACTCAGCGCTTGAAGAAATGGATCGCATCATTCAAGAAGGGAATAAACAAGCTGATCCTAAGACTTATTTTGAATCGCATATCGCTAAACTAAAACAAACCATGGAACTTGAAATCGACGATATCAATCAACTGATCGCCGATGACAAAGATTCTGAAGCGATGGATCTTCTCAAAATTCATCAAGCACATCATGCGCAAATTGCTGGTTTAAACAATATATTTGATGTACTAAAAGGTGACAAATATTTTGTTGATCATGAAGGTAACCCCGTTGAAACCGTACAAAAAGCGCAACTTATTATCAGTACAAGTCATAAAATAGTTAAAGATCAGGACGGTAAATATTATGTCATTTCAGCTGGCGAGGATTTAGAATCAATCAAGCAATCTGCTAATGCACATGAACGATTAAATCTCGCTCATCGACACTATCAAAAAGATCTGGCAGAAAACAACACCATTCATGCCTTCGTTGCGCAGAATAATGCAAGCAAAAAAGAACAGCACTCTAAACGCTATGAATCCGCACTTAACCGCTCTACACAACTACAAACAGAAATTGTGGTACTTTCGACACAAATGATTCGCACCCAGGCGGCACAACAAAGCATTATGGCAAACATGCAACAAAACCTTGTGTTAAAGGCACCCAACAACAGTATAGCGGCAATGACTATTGCAACACCTAGGCCTGAGCCAACAACATCTGCCTCGCCTAAAAAGCAACCATCTACTATGACATTATTTCCATCCGCAGAGCATAATGCCGGTAAAACTTTACAACTCGCATTTAAATTAATGTTACATGATAGAACGCCACGGGCTATTGATGCCTTCAAGGCCAGACTGACTGATCACCATCATCCTGATTTAAGATTACTAAACACCATTCACCAAGATCTTAATTCTATCAGGTCATTATCAGCAAACACCCCTGTTCCTGAAACAACCATAAAAAATCTTTTACAAAATTTAGCACGTTTTGGCACACAAGGTAAAAATCCAACCTATACGACGCCAACACCTTTTGGCATCACACCAAAATCAGATCCCTTCAAATAGTACTACGCTCTCCTCACACCGCATCAAACTCAGAGGAGAGCGATATACTGATACTGGTCCAGGAGCTCCTAACATGCATATTATTCTTATTGATGAAGCAACAACGAAACATGAAATAAATGAATACCTCCTCAAATCAGATCAAACTGGAAGCATCACTTACCTCATTCATCTGAATACTCCGCTCGAAATAATAAGCATGATTGCCCTCAATGGACAACCAGAAAGCAGCATTGAATTTGTTCCACAAATACCCAAAGAAATCCTATTCATGACCGCAGCAATCATACAACCCAATATGGGCATCATGCCCCCACTCGACATCTCTGCAAAAGATATAGCGCATCTTGCCTCAATCATCCCACAAGATGCTCGTCTGCATCTCCATCAAGGAATACCTGAAGATATCATTCAGATAGCAACAAGGATGATGCAACCCCATAGAGAACTCGTCTTGGAGCAAGGCATCTCACAACGTAATGTAAAAATGGTTATCCAATCACTACCGTTGGCCGTTAAACTAACTCTTTCCAGTGAACATAGTGAGCAATTCATTCGTCAAGCTTTTCAAGATGCGTTTCCGAACAGCATAAAACACTGGATCTATAGAAGCTCATCGCAGCCTACACACTCTGAAAATCACCGATTTTTTCAACATGCCCCCAGTCGTCAACCACCATCAGAGGCTGAGCTAGAAGCAGCCAATGCTCTGCTATTGTTAAATCGCATGTGAGCCTTAGCGAATATATCAAAACTTATCGTATCAACCATAACCAAATAAGGTGAAAAAATCCTTCTTGCTAAATGTCGTTAAATTTTTTAACATGAGATATCTGGACTCAACTATGATGCGACATAATGATCAATGAAAAAATTCTTTTTAATGAATCTATTTTTATCGCGGTTGATGTTGACAAATTCTTATTTGAACGATTAAAACAAATTTCACAAGCGGGATTTCACATCGTCGAAATTAACTCGACAGATGTTACATTACTTCGAAAAATTAAAACGCAATTTCCAGACTTACGTATCGGCGCAGGAAATATTATCACGACACAACAACTTGAGGACGTTTATCAAGCCAATGTCGACTTTGCAACCAGCCCTGGCTGCTTACCAGCCATCGCACAGACCGCGCTGATTTACTCGATGAATTACCTACCAGGCATTTCAACGCTTTCTGATGCGATGCAGGTGATTGCTCTAGGTTATCAACAAGCCAGACCTTACCCTGCAACCTTATCTTTTTGTACCTTAATTAATAAATGTTTCCCTATGCTTCGACTGTACCCTGCAGAGATAGAGTGGGATGAGGCAGAGCATTATTTAACTCTTCCAGCGGTCTCTGCTGTCAGTATTTTAAATCCAGAAAAATCTCAATTAATGAACGCCACTGAAATAACAAACTAAGACTCAAAAAGCCTAAACATTTTGCGTCAGCTCTTTAACACGCACTTTTGCCTGCGCCCATATCTTCATGAGCTCTTCAAATGGATAACCCTTCAATGTGGTAAAGCCTTGTTCCTGTGCTATCGTTTTGACTGCGTTTAAGCGCCGTTCAAACTTAGTTAATGTATTCCTTAATGTCTCTTCCGGACTAAACTGACAAAAAACGCACAGTGAAAATACAGCATGAAGCAGATCACCTATCTCTTCCTGTAATTCAACTTGCTTCGCCTTTGCTATACCATGAGTTAAATGTTCATTTATTTCAACGCACTCACTTTGGATCTGCGCCATAATTTGATCGGGAGATTCCCACTGAAAACCAAATGCTGTCGCTTCATTTTCTAATGCAACGGCTCTCTCTAATAAATCATTGTCACTGTGACGCATAACATCCTCTTAAAGTGCGGCCTTATGGTCTAACAATAACAAAAACGCCCCCAAACAAATTGCGCTGTCAGCCAAATTAAATACTGCAAAATGATGATGCTGATAATACAAATCTACAAAATCAATCACATGATCAAAAAACCATCGGTCAATTAAGTTACCGACAGTGCCCCCTAATAAAAAACTTAATGCGGCCAATTGTAACCTAGACTTTATCGGCAAACGAAGCATCCAAACGATAAAAACAAGACTCATGATGCCGCTGATTGCCCCAAAAAACCAACGATGCCATGCTCCAGCATGATTTAAAAATCCAAATGCAGCGCCAGTATTATAACTTAAGGTTAAATTAAACAAGGGCATAACTGGATAAGGTTGATAAGGCAGCAAGTAAGTCTCTGCTGCCCATTTTGTTAGTTGATCAAGAATAACCACCAACAAACTGATAGAAAACCAAAGCCATTTCTTCATACAAATGACCGCTCTTCAGGATGATTGCCAATATTGCCCACACACCGACCACACAACTCAGGATGATCAGCATGTTGACCAACATCTTCGCAGCGATGCCAACAGCGCGCACATTTTTCATCTGTATTTGCGGATACTGAAATAGCGATACCTAGCGCCTTGTTTATCACCGCATCGTTAGGCGCCTCACTTAAAGAATGCAACTGAGCTCCGGATGTAATCAACAAAAAGCGTAATTCATTTCCCAGGCTTTTTAAGAGGGGTAATAAAGAATCTTGAGCATATAAATGCACGTTAGCTGCCAGCGCAGATCCAATAACACCCTCTTGACGTTTAAACTCTAAGGCCTTATTCACTTCGTCTCGAACGAGTTGTAATTGTTGCCATACTGCCATATCAATATTCTCAAACATGGGCCACTCTGCATACCAAGTTGTTACAAACACACTCGGTTCTTTAGGGCCAGGAATAGCCTGCCAAATTTCATCAGCGGTAAACGACAGAATGGGCGCAAGCCAACGTGTTAAGGCATGAATGATATGATACATTGCCGTCTGACATGACCGCCGCGCAAGACTATCCTTAGCAGAGGTATATTGTCGGTCTTTAATCACATCCAAATAAAAGCTGCCTAAGTCAACAGCACAAAAATTGTGAATTTTTTGATAAATCACATGAAACTGATATTGCGAATAAGCCTCAATAATTTCTGCTTGTAATTGTTGCGTTCGCTTCAAAATATATCGATCTAATTCAACCATCTTTGCAGCGGGGACAGCATGTTCCTCTGGAATAAAATCAAATAAATTAGCTAATAAAAACCGTGCCGTATTGCGGATCCGTCGATAGGCATCAGCATTTCGGCGAATAATTTCATCAGAAATACTCACCTCATAGCGATAATCTGTGGATGAGACCCATAACCTCAAAATATCCGCACCATGCTGCGCAATTAACTTATCCAGCTCAACATAATTACCTTTAGACTTGGATAGTTTTTTCCCCTCGGCATCAACCGTATAACCATGGGTTAAAACTGTTTTATAAGGTGGGCGGCCCTCCATGGCAATAGCTGTTGTCAACGCAGAGTTAAACCAACCACGATGTTGATCTGATCCCTCAAAATAAACATCTGCGGGGAAACCTAACTCAGCACGCATTTTCAAAACGGCATAATGAGAAATCCCGGAGTCAAACCATACATCTAATGTGTCACTAATTTTATCATATTCCGCAGCATCAGCGCCTAAAATTTCTGTCTTATCGAGATTAAACCAAGCATCAATACCTTCATTTTCAACACGCTTGGCAACGACCTCAATCAACTCAAGTGTATTTGGATGTAGGGCGCGCGTAGTATGATGGACAAATAAAGGCATCGGTGTGCCCCAGGCGCGCTGACGTGAAATGCACCAATCAGGTCTTGACTCCACCATGTTCTGAATGCGTGCCTTACCCCAATCAGGGATCCATTCAACGGTCTCAATAGCTTTTGCAATAGCTTGGCGCAACCCATTTTTATCCATAGCAATAAACCATTGCGGCGTTTCTAAAAATATCATCGGTGTTTTATGACGCCAACAATGGGGGTAGCTATGCTGAATCGATTCATGATGCAACAACATCCCCCGCTCGCGCAGTAAATCAATAATAGTCATATTCGTTTTTAAAACAGGACGCCCTGCAAACAAGGCAACATCTGGCGCATAACAACCATTCGCCAAGACAGGATTAACCCAAGATAATTGATGCTTAATACCGACTTGATAATCATCGGGTCCGTGTGCCGGCGCGGTATGCACGCACCCCGTTCCAGACTCTATTGTGACATGCTCCCCGAGCACAATCGGGACGGTACGCTCATAAAACGGATGTTGTAACCGTATACCCAATAAAACACGACCTAATACACAACCATGATTTTTAACGATAGCGCGACCATATTGTGCCATCACAGCCTGAGCCCGCTCTGCCACGACAATAAAATATTCTGTCTCGGTTTCTAATAAGGCATATTCTAATTCGGGATGTAAACAAACCGCTTCATTAGCAGGTAATGTCCAGGGTGTTGTTGTCCAGATAGGCACGATAAGAGGTTTGTTCGCACCAGCAACCGACCACCGCGACAATACGTCGACAGGATCAAGCGCATGAAATGCAACATCTATCGAATCAGATGTTTTATCCTCATAGTCCACTTCAGCCTCAGCCAAAGCAGATCCACAATCAATACACCAATGAACTGGTTTAAAACCTTGCTCCAAATGACCATTCTCAATCACTTTACCGAGCGCTCTAATGATATTCGCTTCATACTGGTAATCAAAAGTTGCGTAAGGATGCTCCCAATCACCCAACACCCCTAAACGCTTAAACTCACCTCGTTGAATATCAATTTGGCTCGCAGCATACTCTCGACATTTTTGACGGAAAGTTGCCGCGTCAATTTTATGACCCGCTTTACCAAATTTTTTTTCGACATTGAGCTCGATTGGCAATCCATGACAATCCCATCCAGGAATAAACGGGGCATCGAATCCACTCAAGGTCTTCGATTTAATAATCATATCTTTTAAAATTTTATTTAAGGCATGCCCACAATGTAAATGACCATTGGCATAAGGTGGTCCATCATGCAAAATAAAACGCGGCGCCCCCTGCCTCGCATGACGAATCATCTTATACAATTTAGATGCATCCCAGCCATCCAACATCGTAGGCTCACGTTGAGACAAATTAGCTTTCATTGCAAAAGTCGTTTCAGGAAGGTTTAACGTATTTTTATAGTCTGCCATAGCTCATTACTCGGTTATGTTAAAATAGGATTTGGTCTGTTTTATATCCAAAAAAATCTGTTGAATGAGTACATCAACCGATGAAAAATTTTCTTCTTCTCTCAAAAAATGTAAAAACGTCACGTGAAGACACTCACCATATAAATTGCCATCAAAATTAAATAAATTGACTTCCAAAATGCATTGACCACCAGAACCCATTGTTGGTCGCGTTCCAAGACTTGCAACACCCTGATAACGCGCACCATTCGAACGCTCAACTTGGACACAATAAATTCCTGATAAAGGGAAGTTGTTATGCGTCATACGGATATTTGCCGTCGGCACGCCCCACTGCCGCCCAATACCCTGTCCTTTTAGAACTCGCCCCGAGTAACTAAAAGGTCGTCCAAGAAAACGTTCCGCCAAAACAAGATCTCGTGACGCAAGCGCATTGCGGATTGCTGTTGAACTGACGCGTTGCCCTTCAAAAATATATTCAGGTAACGTGACAACCTGACAATGATGTCGCGTTGCCATCTCTCTCAATAAAGAGATATCACCTTTTCTATCTAGACCAAAACGAAAATCACCGCCGACAATCAACCACTTCACATTTAATCGAGAAAAAATATAATCCTCAGCAAACGCTTCAGGAGACATTTGTGCAAGAGCCCGCTGAAAGCGCAAGCACATCACTTGATCAACCCCCATACGTTGAATCATCGTTAGTTTAGCACGTAACGAAGTCAATCTTGCTGGTGCTTGTATGGGATTTAAATACTCGCGCGCTTGCGGCTCAAATAAAATAACCACTGAGGGTAACTGCTCTTGCTGCGCTTGTTCACGCAAGGCCAACAATAATGCTTGGTGCCCCAAATGTACCCCATCAAAATTGCCAATTGTTGCAACAGAGCCTTGCAAATGGTGTGAATGCACTTGCTGCCCAAATAAAAACTTCATGATGCATCATCGTCGAATAAGAATAGAGCTGATTATTATAACGAGAATTGTAGTAATATGAACAAAAAGATTGCGAAAAGTGATCTTATTTGGTATAAAACACCTCAACGTTTTTTTGTTTAATGTAGGAACTGTTGATATTTCATTGGGTAACGACTCTTTTGTCGCCTCTCATAACGCTCAATAGCCCCTCATCATTTTGGAGTTAGCACCATGTCAAGAGTATGTCAGGTAACTGGCAAGCGTCCAATGACCGGCAATAAAGTGTCACACGCAAATAACAAAACCAGACGACGTTTTTTGCCAAATATTCAACAACGCCGTTTTTGGGTTGAAGATGAAAATCGTTTTGTCACATTAAAGGTCAGCACCAAAGGAATTCGAATTATCGATAAACTAGGCATTCGAATTATCCTTGATCGACTGAAAGCCCAAGGCGAAAAATATTAACTGTTCTTTTAAAGAGGTAGCTCATCATGGCTGGCGTTCGCATTAAAATTAAAATGGAATCAACAGCGGGAACTGGTACATTTTATACCACAACTAAAAATCCCCGTACCACGACAGAAAAACTCAAAATGAGAAAATTTGATCGAAAGATTCAAAAGCATGTCGATTTTGTAGAGAAAAAAGTTAAGTAAACATCATATTGTTAGCGCGTAGGTTGAGCATTGCCCCAGCCTACCATACATCGTTTTAATATCCCCCTCACCGATGAAAAATCCTCAGATTGTCACCGTACTCCTTATCAGTTAAACTGAATATACTCACAGCCAATTAATTCTCTGCTCTGCGCGGAAATAAGTAATAACGCCAAAAAACTAGGCGAGAAGAGTTGCTGAATATACTCACGGCGAATGCTTCCCCGCCTGCGCGGCAATGAGTAATGACGCCAAAAAACCAGTCGCGAAGATTTGCTGAATATACTCACAGCGAATGTTTTTTTGGCTAGGCGCAAGTGAACAAAGCGAAGGAGTGTACTCATAGTACATGACTGAAGCTGAGCGAACTTGCAACAACGTCAAAAAACCAGTCGCGAAGATTTGCTGAATATACTCACAGCGAATGTTTTTTTGGCTAGGCGCAAGTGAACAAAGCGAAGGAGTGTACTCATAGTACATGACTGAAGCTGAGCGAACTTGCAACAACGTCAAAAAACCAGTCGCGAAGAGTATACTAAAAAAAGGATTTGCATGAAGCAATCAATGAATCTTACTCTTTCCCAATCTCAGCAGCTTACATTAACTCCTCAGCTCCAACAGGCCATTCGATTATTGCAATTATCTACTTTTGATTTACAGCAAGAAATTCAAGCGTTAATTGAATCGAACCCGATGATTGAAGCGAAAACCGAAAACTCGGACAGCTCAGAAAATGCTATTGATGATGATCTCATGCATGACTTTCAATGGTCTAACAATTATCCGGGTCGAACGAAATTATCTCACTTTAATGATTCTGAAATTAATTTTGAACAATTTTATTGTACAACGACCAATTTAAAAGATCATTTACTCTGGCAGCTTAACTTAGCTCCCATGTCCGATATTGATCGCGTTATAGCATCAACCCTTGTCGATGCATTAAATGATGATGGATTTCTCACTGTCTCGATTGATGAGCTTTATCTCAATTTAAATAGCCCAGAGAACCCGCTAGATATTGAAGAAATTGAAGCAGTACGACATCGTATTCAACAACTGGATCCAATAGGCTGCGGCGCCCTCAATCTAAGCGAGGCATTACTTTTACAGCTCCATCAACATAATCCACCCTCCGAAACACTTGAATTAGCTGATCATCTCGTTAAATACAATCTTGATCTTTTAGCACAACATCATTATCGGCAACTCAAAAAAAAATATCAAACCAGTGCCGCTAAGCTAAATGATGCATTAGCCATGATTCAACGCCTCAATCCGAGACCTGGCGGATTAATTCATCAAGCCACGACGGAATATATTATTCCTGATATTATCGTCAAAAAAACAAATAACCATTGGCAAGCGACTCTTAATCCAAACACCCTCCCCAAGCTCACCATTAATGATCATTATGCATCCCTGATTCAACGTGCAGATGATAGTACCGATAATCAATTTCTTAAAAATAATCTTCAAGAAGCTCGTTGGTTTTTAAAGAGCATTCAAAGCCGACAAGACACTTTATTAAAAGTTTCACAGTGCATTATTGATTATCAAAGTGATTTTCTGGATCTTGGTGAAGAAGCAATGAAACCACTCATTCTTCATGCTGTTGCCAGTCAATTAGACATGCATGAATCAACCATTTCTCGAGTCACAACCCAAAAGTATATGCTCACCCCTAGGGGCGTTTTTGAATTAAAATATTTTTTTTCTAGCCATGTTACAACCAGTAATGGTGGTGAATGTTCATCGACAGCGATACGTGCTGTCATTAAAAAACTCATTGCTGCAGAAAATCAACGAAAGCCCTTAAGTGATAGTAAAATCACTCGGCTCATTGAGGCACAAGGTATATACGTTGCGCGAAGAACTATTGCAAAATATCGTGAAGAAATGGGCATCCCCCCTTCCAATGAACGAAAATCTGTTTAAAATGGTGCTATACTTACCGCAATCGAGCATACAAACACAAGGAGAAGTACCATGGAAATCAACTTCACAGGACATCACGTAGAAGTCACATCCGCACTTAAATTATTTACCGAAGAAAAAATGCAGAAACTAGAACGGCATTTTAATAAAATTAATTCCATTCATGTTGTATTTGCCATAGAAAAATTATTACACATTGCCGAAGCAACTGTTTCCGTCACGAAAGATAAGATTTGTGCGAGCGCCGAAGCAACCGACATGTATACGGCCATTGATGAGCTCGTCAACAAACTTGATCATCAATTAATTAAACATAAAGAAAAGATACAAAGTCATCGCTCATAAATCAACTTACCACGATTCAAATCATATGATTTTCTGATGTCCCGCGGCTTGTCCGCGCGACGTCATTAGACCTCTGCATGAATAGTAGCGTTGTATCTACTTGCAAATAACACATAACGGGAATTAACTATTTAAATATTATGATAAAAACCCATATCACGGTCATCAACCAACTAGGTCTTCACGCACGAGCTTCCGCCAAATTAGTTGCAACAGCATCTAAATTTATGAGTCAAATTAAAATAACCAAAGATCAAAAAACAATTAATGGAAAAAGTATCATGGCAGTGATGACACTAGCTGCAAGCAAAGGCACACAGCTAGTAATAGAAATATCGGGTGAAGATGAAACCGCGATGGAAAAAGCCGTCGTCGATTTGATTAATAATCGCTTTGGTGAAGCGGAATAAATAGCACTTTCGGCTATGGGCGTTTTCGAAAACGATGTTTAAGAAGGCCCAACCAAACCGGTCCAGATAACGCATATATCACAAAGCCAATAAATAAAACTAAAGAAGGATTTGCCGCAATGGCAACAAACAAAATCACCACTAACAATAAATAAATAAATGGCACCTTCCCTTTAAAATCAATTTCCTTAAAAGAGTAATAGCGAATACTGCTCACCATCAGTATCGCGGAAACAACCATTAAGATCGCACTCACATTGATAATGAACGGGCTAAAGGCTTTATGATGCTGACAAAGCCAAACATAAGCGGAAACCAAGGCAGCGGCGGCAGGACAGCTCAGTCCTTGAAAATAGCGTTTATCCACTTTGACGGTATTAAAGCGCGCCAATCTAAGCGCTACTGCGGCCGTAAACATAAAAGCAATCAGCCAGCCAATTTTACCTAAATGCCGCAATGACCAGCTATATAATAACAACGAAGGCGCCACACCGAATGTGACCATATCTGACATGCTGTCATATTGTGCACCAAAATCTGACTGCGTATTCGTCAATCGGGCTATCCGTCCATCTAAGCCATCCCAGATCATCCCAATAAAAATAACAATAGCTGCCACTTCATAATGACCCTTCATGGATGCAACAATCGAATAAAACGCTGCAAACAAACTGGCTGTTGTAAATAAATTGGGTAACAAATATATTCCAGAATGGGTTTCTTTATTTTCCACAATTAAATCCTCTTTACCATCTTATTAGGTTGATGCGCCATAGCATACCATAAACGCATAAAGCAAACGGATCCTTTTCAAGGTATTCCTGTAAAAAACACAACGAGTCTTTAAACATAGTGCTATAATTACGACTTAAATGCCTATTTGGCGTATTATTATTGCACTATGACGAGATCATGACTAAAAAAACAGATAAGAAAATTATTATCGAGGGCATTACAACCAAAGGCCAAGTTTTTCGCCCTGCAGATTGGGCGGAACGCATGAGTGGTGTCATGGCAAGCTTTAAAAACAGTCGTATGCAATACTCTCCACTTCTACAACCCAGCGTCAATGTCGATGGATATAAATGTGTATTACTTGATCCTAAGCTGAAAGATACAAGCCCCGAGGTTTACCAATCCATTTTAGAATTTGCACGAACTAATCACTTAAAAATTTGTGATGAACCCTCTTCAACGGAAGATTAATAGCCGAGAGCATTTTTTACGCTTATCGAGAAGGTGGCAAAATAACCCATAAGGGTACTGACAACAGCAGCCGTTGCTTGTATATTCATCGCCAAAACACCTGAACATACGAAAATCAATCCTTTTGGCCCCTTCTTCTCAGAGGGATGTCGTTCAGTCATCAATAAAACACAACCTCGTAAGAACCATATGAGGCCTGCCGTTTGAATCAACAACATCATGGCCCCTTCCATCGTAATTGGATTTGTTGAAGCGTACTGAAGGGGATTAGTTGCTCCAAATAATGTATTTGAGGCAACCGTAATGGCTGACGGAACAAATATCAGCACTGCGCCACCGACAAGATACATCATGGGTTTGCCCAGTGACTCTGTAGAGTGTTGAGCGGAGCGTTGCATATTGCCAATTTTATAAAAACTTGTTAATGCTTTAATGATAAACAAGAATCCCAATAGATATGACAATCCTCGAAGCAGATTCTGCACCGAGCCCAAAGATTGACCTAAATTAATAATAATTTGTACTAAATCATTGCTATCCATAAGTGAATTATATACCCTTCCATATTTAATAATGATTCTAGCAGAAAATAATTTAATATTATGGAAATTACGACATTCCCAATTACGTTAATCGACACTTTTTTAATCGCGCCGACGGTTCGACATTTCGTTTTTGAATGTCAAAAAACACCACCGTTTGACTACCTACCAGGACAATTTCTTACTATCCACTTCGAGAAAGACGAAAAAATTCTCAAGCGAAGTTATAGTATTGCAAACGCGCCGACACAAAACAATCGTATTGAATTTTCAGCAGGATATATTCCAGGTGGCCCTGGAACAGAACTACTATTTCACCTTCAAAAAGGTGACTCTGTGAATATTAGTGGTCCTTTTGGTCGATTGATTCTTCGAGATGAGTTACCTAAACGTTATATATTCGTCGCAACCAGTACGGGCATAACCCCTTACCGCGCAATGTTCAATGAGCTCAAAAAACGCATAGACAACAATCCAAGCTTAAAAGTGGTGATACTCCAAGGCGTGCAACAACGTGAGGATATTCTCTTTGCCGATGAAATCAATGAATTAACCAAAGCTTATCCACAAATCACCTTTAGAGCGCACCTTAGCCGTCAAGATCCCCATGACCTCAAGCCCCATGAATATGCAGGGCATGTGCAAACTGCATTTCCTGAATTAAATTTAAATCCAGAAGAAGATGTTGTTTATTTATGCGGTAATCCTAGCATGATTGACGAAGCCTTCGAACAACTTAAAAATCATCAATTTACAACTCAACATATTATTCGTGAAAAGTATATTTCACCTAAGCAGGGAGAAAAAACATGATCCATGACGACCTAAGCGACACGATTGAACATCTCGTTCAAGAAGGAAAAGGCATTCTTGCCGCCGACGAAAGTGTAAGCACTATTGGCAAACGATTTGAATCAATTCAAGTCGAAAATACCGAAGAAAATCGACGTGACTATCGACTCTTATTAGCCACCACACCCGAGCTTGAACAATACATCCATTCCGTTATTTTATTTGAAGAAACGTTTACCCAAAAAGATAACAACAAAGGTAACCGTATTCCGGAACTTTTTGCTAAAAAAGGTATTTTTCCTGGCATTAAAGTGGATAAAGGCTTAGTTAATCTAGCCAACACGCACGATGAAAAGATCACCCAAGGACTAGATGGTCTCGGCGAGCGACTGTTGCAATATAAAGATCTCGGCGCTAAATTTGCTAAATGGCGAAATGTCTATTCAATTACTGATGTCTCACCCAGCATTACGGCCATCAAAGCTGGTGCAGAAGTTCTAGCCCGCTATGCCGCCACTTGTCAATCTGTTGGGATTGTTCCCATTGTTGAGCCCGAAGTCTTAATTGATGGCGCACACAGTATTGATATCTGTGCCGAAGCCGTTGAAGTGGTGATGCACGAATTATTTAATGCCTTGTTTATTCATCAAGTCGTTCTTGAAGCGATTATATTAAAACCCAGTATGATTACCTCAGGAAAAATGCATCATCCATTTAGCAGTCCTGAAGAAGTCGCTGATTACACCATCAATGTATTTCGTAATGTTGTCCCCGCGTCAGTGCCAACGATTAACTTTTTATCCGGTGGCCAATCATCCATTGAAGCAACCGCAAATTTGAATGCCATTAATCAAACAGGCGATCAACCCTGGTTATTAAGCTTTTCATATGGACGCGCATTACAAGACGATTGTTTGAAGGCTTGGCAAGGTAAAGCCACGCACGTTGAAGCAGCCCAAAAAGCACTGCTCAAGCGGGCTCAACTCAATAGCGCAGCTTGTTTTGGTGAGTATCGATCAAATATGGAGTAATCGATTTAACGGTAATTCTGTAGCATTTGCAATAAAGGCGGGGCCAAGGGCCCCGTCAAATTATACGCGTAGATTGTTGGGCCTTGACCCAACAAATAATTTAGCCGCCTTGATGACCCGGACCTTTGTTTGGTTTATCGTCAAAGTTTTTGAGCGTATCTTCAACACGTTTCACTTGTTGTTCTTTTCCTGTTTTACCCATAAAGAATGACGCATGACCCTCTTTAAGTTTAGAATAAATTAACTTAACACCCAACGCGATACCGAGCGTGGCAACACCTGCTAAGATATTTGCAACAATCGGCCTCCACTTCTTCGTATGCTGAGTCATCATATGATCTTGAGAATGCAATCGAGCTGTAAAACGTTCTTTGAAATCATTAAAACAACTTGCCATCTCATCAGTATCAAGAGGCTTATGAAAATCCGGATCAAAGCTACTTGCAACAAAATTATCCAGCTCTCTCCTCAGATCTAACGCCAACTGGCCCACAATTTCTTGCTCAGGTTTTTTTAATTTCTGCCCGTACTCCGCCATGCTATGAAGTTGCGCATAAAGAGATCTTATATTTTGTTGTATCTTCGGAGAAGCCAATCTCAGATGTCGCTCTAAAGTACCACTCAAATTGCGATACTCATGGTCATAAACAAGTATTGCTAACTTCATACGATTCAAAAGGGCGTAAACAGGAACACTTAACTGTTGATTAATATTTTTATTAATCAGCCCTAACATAGCATTTTCCTTGGATAAAATGTCTTCCTGCTTAGCAGCCTTGTTATAACGTGCCAATGCCTCACCAAGTAAACTTAACTTATTATATTCAGTGCGAGGACTTCTGCTTCGGTCATAAGCATCTAGTTCCGCCTTCAATAAATTGTGAAGATATTCCCTTCTTGTTTTTGCAGCGTCTTCATCTAGAACGTTTGGAACATACTCCTCATCCCCCTCAGAGCTAATAGTCAAAATAGAAGATGACGAAAGTGATGATGATGAGGAAGAGAAGGCAGAAGCAGCTAAAATATCATCATCTTCGGCTGCCTGAGGCACAACAGCAGCTTTGGGCTGTGCCGGAGCTGGCGCAAAATCTTGCTCCTGCGTCAGAATTGATGCATTGATTTCATGTAGACGTTGATCTATATGCTGAAGACTCGCGAGATCCATGTGCTGTTCAAAACAATTCCCCTCGAATTCGGCAATAAGTTCTTCAACTTGACTAAACTTATTCATAATCGATTGATTGTTTTTATTCAGCCGCTCAATTTCTCTATCTACATTGGAAAGAAGTTTATTAACTTCCCCAATTAAATTTGTACGGACAGGGCTATTAACCTCAAGTTTATCCGATACAGGTCGATTTTGACTGTCAATAGCTGCCAATTGAGCAATCAAATCTTTCCCTTTAAGTGAGTTAGTTGATTGCAATTGATGTAAAATAGCAATCAGTGATTGCTTTTTCTCTGTCACCCTACGTAGATCACGATTAAATGCTACAAGATGTTTTTTCTTAATTATAGTTGCCAACTCCTTTTCTTTATTAGCGAACGCTCCCATCTTTTCAAGCTCATGAGGAATCACCACATTGTCCGATGGTATGGGTAAATCCATTCCATCAGAATAATTCTCTGGTTGATTAATTTGATGTAGCTCCCGCAAAATCTGACGGTTTCTTTCAGGTAGCGCAGCTAATTTGGTCTCTAATTCCCCTTTATCTTTCTCAAGCTCAGCTCTCTTAGCCCTTAATCTTGCAAGTTCGGTTTCATACTGATGAGTTGTCTTAGCCATGATTATCTCCCATATTTCGCATCAATATTCTGCGTTATGTTTTAAAACTAGACCACAAAACCAGAAAATGCAAATTCATGTCGTAGCAAAATGCAAATTCATCGAAACAATTCATCGGAAACATTCATTGATGATGCAACACGCCCCTGTCATCTCGAGTGGAGCGAGAGTTCTCCTCTTATATACATTGATGCATTCTTAAGGAGATCCCTCGTTTCACTTCTAACTATCCTCAGTCCCAGCTTGAGTTATGAAGGATCGTCATTGCGACCCCGAGCGACAGCGAGGGGGAAGCAACCCAGTGACTTTCATTAAAATAAGGGGTCACTATAGATTGGTTCACCGCTGCGCGACTCGCAACGACGCTTTGACGTTAGTTTGGTGCGTTTGCCAGCCCTATATCCTATCGCTCGGGATGACGACAAACGAGGATGTGTTTTTAGAAAACGAGGTCCTTAGAAAGAATCAAAAAGCAAAAAAAAACCCGCTAAAAGCGGGCTATAAACTAACATTAAACATCAGATAGTGACTAAATAACGACCTATGCAGCAGGAGCGGCTGCAACTGGTCCCGAAATATCATTAACCGATTTTTCGATAGCATTTACTTGACGCTGTCCTTCAGTTTCACTAAAGAAACCTAATACACGACCTGTTTTAACTTTAGAATAAGCGGCCTTAATCACTAGCGCTATTCCTACCGTTGCTAATGCGATAAGAATATTAGCCACAATTGGCTTCCATTGACCGCTTGTACGTTGACCCAAGACATCATCATGACTATGCAATCGAGCGGTAAAGCGTGCTTTGAAGGCATTAAATATTTCTGCTGTTGGGGCTTGAGTTGTATTATCAATAACAAATCGATCCAAATCCTCTCTCAAAGCGATTTCTAAATCAATGACCGTTTGTTGATCGTGATGAGTCTGTCCATAAGTCAACATATGATCTAATTTTCCGTACAAGTCAGCAATTGCGCTTCTTAAAGCTGGATTATAATCAGCTGGAATTGAATCAACACCAACATAACCTTCTGGTATCGCTGTCACAGTTACACCGAACGATAATAATTCAAACTTTATTTTATTCAGTACTGGCTTCAACTTAATACCAGGACAAAGATCCATATACGCATCGTCAATTAAACCAATAATAGCGTTTATCTTATATTCCTCATCACCAGTTTGCTGGTAATCGCTTAATCGCGCAATCAACCTAGAAATACATCGGTCACGACGAATTTTATCCTTTGAAGTCAATTTATCCTTCAATTGATAATGTGTATTACGTTGCGCCTGATATTGTTGCAGACTGGCTATCAAAGGGGCAATCAATGCAGTTCGTGCTGCCAACGCTAAGGCTTCAATACGTTGCTGTTCTTCTTGTGCGATACGTTGAGCTTCCACTAGAATATTTTTTTCTAACTCATGAATCATTTCCTCACGCTCAGCAATCTCGCTAGCGACATCTTCCAGTCTTCGCTGCAAAATTGGTAACTCTCGATAGTTTGACAGCAATTCTTGCTTCATCGTTTTAAGTTGATTCAACGGTGCAGCAAATGTCCTTTTAGTTTGAGCCGACAAGAGATCTGACGCAGGCACTTGTGTTTGAAGCGTTGCTATGGCCTGTAATAAGGAAGGAATGTAATCCGTTGCTTTTTTAAAAAACTTATTTGCAGGTGATTTAATTCCTAAAAAGGACAATAGGGATTGATCAAGTGCTACTGAACTGCTCGAATACCGACTTGATTTTTTAATGATTAAATCACAAGCACCGAGATCAACCTGCCCACTATTAATTTCTTTGTATAAATTCGTGAGTATTTCCTGCTCTTTGGTGACTGAATTATCCATTTTTGTAACTAGGGTTTGATTTTCCTTTTCAATCAACGCATCTACCCGAGAAATAATGTCAGCTTCATAAAAAGTACTTGTTACATCAGATTCACCTGTTTTTGAACACACTTGCTGAATAAGTTGCTTATTTTGTGAAGTCTTTTTTTCTATTTCTTTGTTCAGGTTTTTACTTAATAATTCAAGTTCATTCTTCTGTTTCTGAAGAGCGTTAAGAGATTCTTGGTACTGCTTCATTAAATTAGACATCATTATTTCCTCAAAAAACTAAAATATAAATGCAATACTACAAACATGACGATTGCCAACTAAACTAAGCTTGGCAAGCATCTTGTCAACTATGCAGCAGCCATAGCAGCTGGTGCAGGAATATCATTAACCGATTTTTCGATAGCATCGGCTTGACGCTGTCTTTCCGTTTCACTAAAGAAACCTGTCATACGTCCAGTGGTTAACTTAGAGTGGGCAGCCTTAATAACAAGTGCTAATCCAACGGTTGCTAATGCGATAAGAATATTCGCCACAATTGGCTTCCATTGACCGTCATGACGTTGACTTAATACATCGTCATGACTATGCAATCGCGCAGTAAAGCGCGCTTTGAAGGCATCAAATATTTCTGCCGTTGGTGTCACTGCTGTATTTTCAATAACAAAACGATCCAAATCATTTTTCAGATCTCTTTCTAACAGAATAACTTTTTCATCACGCGATGTGTTTCCATAAATAAACATGCTATTTAATTGTTGATACAATTTAACAATCGCGCTCTTTAAAGGTTCATTATAATGAGCTGGAATTGAACTAACGCCGATATAATCAACTGGAATCACTGTCACCGGTAAACCGAACGATAACAGTTCAAACTTAATTTTATTCAGCAGCACATTCAACTTAACACCGGGAAAGTTACCCATATTTGTATCAATTAAAGTAAGAACGGCTAATTTGGCATCGTCGCTACCATTTTGGTGGTAAGCATCCAATCCCAAAACGAGATCCTGGATAAATATGTCACGATTTTCTTTGTCTTTAGGGGTCACTTTATCCTTCAATTGATAATGTGCATTTCGTAGCAATTGATATTGTTCCAATTTATTTATCAAAGAATTGATCAAATCTTTTCGCGCTTGTGTAACAGCCTCAAGACATTGAGCTTCTAAAGCTTCTAGAGCAGCAATGCGCGCAGGTTCTGCAGCTATTGTTGCTTGATAAGCCGCAATAAATGTATCGAACTCTGTAAGTTCTCTATTAATAGCTTCTATTTCAGTATCTATTTGGCCTTGTCGAGCCACCAGTTCTTTTTTTAGAGCAACTAGTTTCGTAAGCGAATTAGGCTTATTGTAGATTGCTTTTATGTCTTCATGAATCGCGTTAATTAATGCCCGACATTTAAGAATCAATTCCTGTCGTAATGCTTTCGGCTTAGATTGCTTAATATATTGTTCAACATTCACAGCTTTTATTTCTAGAATGTTAAATAGCCTCTGCATATCAATATGACATTCCAGTTGTGCAGATAACTTTGTAAAGTCAATCGAGATAGCTTCATCAGAAGGTAACGCAAATAGAATGTTATTTAAGTGGCTTTCTCGAGCCGACAGCTGATTCAATTTCCGGCGATTCTCGTTTGCACTTTCATTTTCTTGCATTATGGCCATTTGGGCATTAACGATCGCTACTGCGTCTTGACCTATTGGATGTTGTTGTCCATTGGTATAATTGGTTGGTAAAAGCTGTGGTATCCTATCAGCAGCCTCAATAGCCAGTCCTGAACGCTCAGCTAATTTTGCTTCACGCGCCGCAACTAAATCGGCTCGTTTAACGTTGAGATAATCAAGATCTGCTTGGTATTGTTCGATAAGAGTAGGCATCATCATTCCTTAAAATTAATAATATGATCAGCCTACAATGATATATGAAGAATATTAAGGGAACATTAAGACTAAATAAAAATCATAAATTGTTTTATTTTGCAACTACTGACACAATAAAAACTCCGTTCGATTTATTCTGAATAATATGGGCATAAAAAAGTCGATGAGTCATATCCCCACTTTCCGGCGCGAATTGAAAATAGAAGGGAAATATCTGGATGGGCTACGTACTCTAACTAAGTTTAGATCCAGCTTAAGTTATACCATGTCATCGGTGCAAGTGAGTAAACGTAGCCTGGGTGTAGCGTAGCGGAACCCGGGTTTCACTCCACTACACCCAGGCGACAAGTTTGTTCAATACGTTTGACTACCCTAATCTAAATACTCAGGATAACAAAACAACGGCTAGTTAAGGCAAGTAGGTTCAAATCGTTGAATCAGATTTCATCGCATCAACATAATCCATTAATGCAAAAGATAAAGCGGGAAGCCCCTCTCCTGTTAACGCAGAAATAGGAAATACTTTATCCTGCCATTTAAGGCCTTTCACAATCGACTGAATAATAGTCTCTCGTTCTGATAAATCAAAGATCTTGTCTATTTGGCTAATAACAAGCCAACGAGGCTTGTTGAGAAGTTCTGGATTATACAACGCCAACTCATTAATAATTGTTTTAGCTGAAAGAATAGGATCCTCGCCATTACTAGGCGCGATATCAATGAGGTGCAACAGTATTGAAGTACGTGATAAATGCTTTAAAAATCGATGACCAAGACCCGCCCCTTCCGAGGCCCCTTCAATGAGACCTGGAATATCAGCCATGACAAAACTTTTCAGTGGAGAAACACTGACCACCCCTAAATTGGGATATAGCGTTGTAAAAGGATAATCTGCCACTTTAGGTTTTGCAGCAGATACAGCCCGAATCAAGGTTGATTTGCCCGCATTAGGTAGACCAAGCAGTCCAACATCAGCTAAAACCCTCAGCTCCAGACGAAGCATTTTAATTTCGCCGGGCTTTCCTGAAGTGGTTTGAGAGGGGGCCCGATTCGTACTACTTTTATAACGAGTATTACCAAGGCCGTGAAACCCGCCTTGTGCAATTAAAAATTGCTTATCGGGAACATTAATGTCCGCAACCAGCTCGTTGGTATCCGCATCAAAAACCATCGTACCTAGAGGAACATCAATGAATAAATCATCACCCTTCTTTCCGGTACAATTACTGCCCATACCTGATTGACCATTAGGCGCTTTGAAATGACGCTTATATCGAAAATCAACTAATGTATTAAGATCGGGCTCAGCTTGCAGATATACACTTCCACCGTCACCACCATCGCCACCATCTGGTCCACCACGAGGAATAAATTTTTCGCGGCGAAAACTCATACAACCATTACCACCAGAGCCAGCCTCAACTCTGATTGTCGCTTCATTAACAAATCTCATAAATAACCTTTTAACATAACTGATTTACGGCATCGACGACACGATGACATGATGACTCAAATACCCTTGTATAAATAGTACAAATTAACATTCTATAAGGTTGGGCCATGACTTCAAAGCCGTCAGGCTAAGGTAAAAATTCTGTCGTTGCGAGGCGTAGGCGAAGCAATCCAGTGACTTTGAACACTTATTGAAAGGCCTCTGGATTGCTTCGCCGCTGCGCGCCTCGCAAAAACGGTTGTTTTTCAGACAATTTCAGCTTAACCTGACGGGTATGGGCCACGACCCGAAGGGCAATAAGTTAATTTGTATGTAGCCTTGATGCAGCACTGCGTAATCAAGGAACCTGCTCTGGATATATCACCATCACTTTAGGGGCTGTTTACATTTCGTCCCTCTACATCCCGCACTTGATGCGCTGAATCCATTGTGATACTTGAGTGAACAATCTTCTAGTTCATTCTTTAATATTTTCTGGATCCCGCGCATCAAGCGTGGTACGTCGGTGTTTTATGGTGAAATCTAAACAGCCCCTAATGCGATGTGTAACAATTTGAACGATGCTGCATATAAGACGCTATACAAAAAAAAACGATACCTCAGGAGCTACTTACCAATATCATAGTGAATGAGTGCGGCTCAGCCAGCAGCAAATATATAGTTCGGAACAATAAAAAAAAATCACTTGACCCAAGGGGCAAGTGATTCAATTGAGTAAGTTATAGTCGACTGAGAACTCAAAAAAGAAAATAAATATTTATTCTTTTTCAGCTACAACGTCAATAACTTCAGCGTCGCTAACATGAGCTTTATCATGCTCTTCAACGACTGCTGTTCTCTCTACCAATTCAATAATTGCCATTGGGGCATTATCGCCAGGTCTAAAGCCACACTTAATAACACGGAGATACCCACCAGGACGCTTTTGAAAACGTGGACCCAGTGTTCCAAATAATTTAGCAACAGCTTCTTTTGATCGAAGTCGATCAAAGACATATCTTCTAGAAGCAACTGAATCAGTTTTACTCACTGTAATCAATGGCTCTAAATATTTTCTTAACTCTTTAGCCTTGGGTAAAGTTGTTCTAATCAACTCGTGTTGAATTAATGAAGAACACATATTACTAAACATTGCCTTTCTATGACTACTTGTTCGACTAAATGCTCTTCCAGATTTACGATGACGCATTACAAAAACTCCTACAATTATTCGCCTAAATTCTCAGGTGGCCAATTTTCTAATTTCATTCCTAAAGATAATGATCTAGAAGCAAGTACATCTTTAATTTCGGTCAAAGATTTTTTACCAAGATTAGGCGTCTTTAATAATTCGCTCTCAGATTTCTGTACTAAATCACCAATATAATAAATGTTCTCTGCTTTTAAGCAATTTGCAGATCTTACAGTTAGCTCTAAATCATCAACAGGTCTTAATAGAACTGGGTCAAAGTCAACACGTTCTTTTTTATCGATCTTAGCTTGTTCAAAACTCATATCAACAAAAGTATGTAATTGCCTTTGTAAAATTGAAGCTGAAATACGTATTGCTTCTTCAGGGTCCAATGTTCCATCTGTTTCGAGATCGATGGTTAGTTTGTCCAAATCAGTTCGATTCTCAACCCGCGCACTATCTACTGAATAAGCAACGCGCAAAACAGGAGAGAATGAAGCATCAATTTTCAACTTACCAACTGAACGCTTTTCTAATTCTTCAATATCAGTATTTAAAAAAGTATCTGTCGATCTAAATCCAATACCTCTTTCAACCTTCAACGTCATATTCAACGTAGCATTTTCATTTAATGTCGCTAAAACCAGATCAGGATTAAAAATTTCCTGGCCATGTGATAACTGAATGTCTCCAGCAGTTACGACACAAGGTCCAACTTTATTTAAAGTCAGAATCGCTTCTTTAGAAGAAGACAACTTGATGGCAACTTGCTTAAGATTAAGCAATATATCAACAACATCTTCGTGCACGCCATTAATTGTGCTGTATTCATGTAATACACCATCAATCGTAACCTCTGTAATAGCAGATCCTGGCATTGACGATAAAAGGATACGCCTTAAGGCGTTACCAATTGTATATCCATATCCTCTCTCAAGAGGTTCTAGTACAACGCGTGAATGGTAAATGGATTCGGACTGAACCTTTATTACCGAAGGCGTTAGCATTTCATTGATTTCAGTATACATTCAGCTAATCTCCGAGCTTACTTAGAGTAAAGTTCCACAACCAAGTTTACATTAAGGTCAGATGATAAATCATCTAGAGTTGGAATTCTGACAAATACACCTTTAAAAGCAGAGGCTTCAATCGTAATCCAATCACAAGGTTGACGTTGCTCAGACAAAGCAATAGCTGCTTGAATCCTGCCTTGTTCACGTGCCTTTTGACGAATCGAAATGACATCCCCAGGTGAAACTAAGTACGAGGGAATATTAACAAGCTTGTCATTTACTAAAATTGACTTATGAGAAACAAGTTGTCTGGCTTCAGCACGTGTACATGCAAAACCCAATCGATAAACAACGTTGTCTAATCTTCTCTCAAGAAGAGTCATCAGGTTCTCACCTGTCGAGCCTTTCTGTCTTGCAGCTTTCGCATAAGATATTTTAAATTGCTTCTCAAGAACACCATACAAGCGTCTGATTTTTTGTTTTTCTCTTAATTGAACACCAAAATCACTCAAACGAGGTTTTTTATCGCCATGCTGTCCAGGTTGTTTCTCTGACTTACACTTTGATTTATGGTCCCGAACACCACTTTTGAGCAGTAGATCAGTACCTTCTCTTCGAGATAATTTACATTTTGGTCCAAGATATCTTGCCATTATTACTCCTGAATCTTATACCCGTCGTTTCTTAGGGGGTTTACAACCGTTATGTGGAATACCGGTAACATCCGTAATTTCAACAATCTTAAAGTCTTGTGAAATTAACTCACGTACTGTTGACTCACGACCTGGTCCAGGCCCATAAACCAGCACAGCAACTGATTTCATACCATATTCCTTCGCTACAGCAGATGCCCTTTCAGTGGCAACCTGTGCTGCATAAGGTGTGCTCTTTCGGGATCCTCTAAATCCAGATCCGCCTGATGTTGCCCAACATAGTGCATTACCCTGGCGATCAGTAAATGTAACAATAGTATTATTAAAAGAAGCATGCACATGAACGATTCCGTCAGTGACTACTCGCTTGCTCTTTTTTCGTGTATTTTGCTGCTTAGCCTTCGCTGTTGACATACTTTATTCCTGAATAACTAATTTTAATTGACTGAACTCTTTCGTCTTCCCTTTCGGGTACGCGCGTTAGTTTTAGTTCGTTGTCCGCGAACAGGTAAACCTCTTCGATGCCGCAAACCTCTATAACAACCAAGATCCATCAGTCTCTTGATGTTCATGTTAATAACTCTTCGCAAATCACCCTCTACGGTAATTTTAGCTATTTCGTTACGTAACGCTTCCAGCTTTTCCTCAGATACCTGGGAAACTTTAGTTGCTGGATCTACACCTACTGTTTTGCACAACTTGAGTGATGTTGTTTTACCCACGCCGTAAATAGATGTAAGAGCGATTACGACATGTTTATTGTCTGGTATATTTACACCTGCAATACGCGCCATTCATTTCTCCGAACTTTATATATGCTCTTGTCAAAAGGGAAGCAGAATACATTTTAATGATCAAAAGATCAAGTAAAATTATCCTTGCCGTTGCTTATGTCTTGATTCTTTACAAATAACTCGTATCGTGCCACTGCGCTTGATAATCTTGCAGTTTCTACAAATACGCTTTACAGATGCTCTAACTTTCATTCATAGCTCCAACGTCAATTCAAAATAAACCTGGTAGTTTATTTCCTTTTAAATTACTTTTCTTTAGTAATGACTCATATTGCTGCGTCATTAAATGCGCTTGAACTTGCGCAACAAAATCCATAATAACGACAACAATAATTAATAAAGAGGTGCCACCAAAATAAAAAGGCACATGCCATGTCATCATTAGAATCTGTGGCAATAAACAAACCATGACCAGGTAAAAAGCACCTATTAAAGTAAGTCTGGTCATCACTAAATCAATGTACTTTGTAGTCTGTTCGCCAGGTCGTATTCCAGGAATATAAGCACCTGATTTTTTCAAATTATCTGATGTGTCCTTGGGATTAAAAACCAATGCAGCATAAAAGAATGCAAAAAACACAATAGATGCAGCATAGACTAACAAATACAACGGTTGACCTGGAGATAAAGCCATTCCAATATCAGCTAACCAATCCATCCCTTTTCCTCGGCCAAAAAACTGTGCGAGCGTTGCAGGCAACAAAATGATGCTCGATGCAAATATAGGCGGTATCACACCGGACATATTAATTTTAAGTGGCAAATGACTGGTTTGAGCAGCATAAACCTTTCGCCCCTGTGTTCTTTGGGCGTAATTAACTCGAATTCTTCGTTGAGCTCGTTCTACAAATACAACAAACCCAGTTACAACCATAACAATCACGGCAATCAGTAGCAAAGTTAAAGGTTGCATTTGTCCTTCACGAATTTGCTGAAACACAGATCCTATTGAGTTAGGTAGGTTAGAAACAATTCCTGAGAAAATAATCAATGAAATGCCGTTACCAACGCCCTTCTCGGTGATCTGCTCACCTAGCCACATCAAAAACATGGTTCCAGTCGCAAGAGTCAAAATAGTGGTAAAATAAAATATAAAATCACCATTGAGCGCAATATGCTGTGAAACAAGCCATTTAGCCATACCTAAAGATTGAAAGAAACCTAAAATGAGCGTCAAGTAACGAATATATTGGTTTATCTTTCTCCGACCTGCCTCACCTTCTTTTTTCAGCTGTTCAAGCGCGGGAGAGACCACCGTAAATAACTGTATAATGATCGATGCCGATATATAAGGCATAATTCCAATTGCAAAAACAGTTACTCTGGATAGTGCACCACCAGAAAACATATTGAACAAGCCGAATATTGTGTTCTGCTGCTCTCCGAAAAAATTGGCTAACCGACTAGGATCCAATCCTGGAACCGGGATATGTGCACCTAATCTATAAACAAGAACTGCCAAAACAACAAAATATAACCTACTTTTCAATTCGGAGAGGCCTGACATTCCTTTTTCAGCTGAACTGATCATTTTATTCATGATTATTCTTCAATCGATCCACCAGCATTAATAATTGCCTCACGTGCGCCTTTACTAATTTTCAGGCCTTTAACCTTAATGGGCTTATCAATTGCATTTGAAAAAATGATTTTAATAAATTTAACTTTCGGTGTAACAATTTGATTTGTTTTTAAAACAGAAAGATCAATGACGTCAGCTTCAATTGTTACAAGTTGATCCAAACATACTTCAGCATGCAACTTAGCTGTCTTGGACTTAAATCCCATTTTAGGTAAACGTCTTTGAATCGGCATTTGACCGCCTTCAAAGTGAATCTTGTGGTAACCGCCTGAACGTGATTTTTGACCTTTATGACCCTTACCGCTGGTCTTACCTAATCCAGAGCCAATTCCTCTGCCTAAGCGACGTTTAGCAAATTTAGAACCGGGTGTTGGAGATAATGTATTCAAATTCATTCTGTGCATTCCTCAACTTTTAACAAGTAATTGACAACATTTACTAGACCTCTGATTGCAGGAATATCGTTATGAACGACGCAAGTGTTAATTCGTCCGAGACCTAATTGCTTCACAATATGAATGTGTTTAGGTTTTCTTCCAATGATACTTTTAATCAAAGTAATTTTAATTTGTTTCACTGCTGATTTTTGTTTTGTCATTTTAGCCTGCCATTACCTGTTCTGCTGTCTTACCACGTTTGGCAGCAACATAATCTGGTGTACCAATATTTGTAAGCGCACCGATTGTTGCACGTACAACATTTGCAGGATTAGTTGATCCAATACTTTTTGCTAGAATATTCTGAATTCCTAATACTTCTAGTACAGCTCTCATTGCACCACCTGCAATGATACCGGTTCCTGTACGAGCTGGTTTCATGAATACCTTAGATGCACCGTAACTCCAAGTGATCTCGTGAAAAACGGTTTTACCAGCTAATGGAATGTAAGTCATATTTTTTCTAGCTTGATCCATCGCTTTTTGGATAGCAATTGGCACTTCTCGTGCTTTGCCTCGACCATAACCAACGCGGCCCTTACCATCACCTATCACTACCAATACAGAAAAACCGAATACTCTACCACCTTTTACAACTTTTGCTGTTCGAGTGACGGATACAAGTTTTTCTTGTAATACATCATTTACTTTTGAGTCATCTACCGACATCGCCATAATGGTTCCTTAAAAAATCAAGCCAGCTTCACGAGCACCATCAGCTAAAGCTTTAACACGACCGTGGTATTTGAAACCTGATCGGTCAAAAGCAACTTCTTCAATTGAATTAGTCTTAGCTCTTGCACCAAGTAATTTCCCTATTTCATATGCTTGTTCAACTTTAGTTCCGGTAATTTTAGACTTAACTTCCGAATCAATTGTTGATGCACTTAATATGACCTTATCTCCCTTTACATCTCTTACAATAATTTGTGCATAGATATGTGTGAGACTTCTAAATACAACAAGTCTTGGTCTATTTGAATTCTTGATAGTTGCCTTGGTTTTAATACCTCGACGAATACGTGCTTCTCTCTTACTCATGATTAAACCTTATTTCTTTTTAGCTTCTTTACGCTGAATTTGTTCGCCAGCATACTTGATTCCTTTACCTTTATAAGGCTCTGGACGTCTATATGACCTAATCTCTGAAGCAACCTGGCCAACTAATTGTCTGTCAATACCCTTCAATATAATTGTTGTATTAGTTGGGGTCTCAGCAGAAATACCTTTCGGTAATTTATATTCAACAGGA